>Ga0310696_10000607_pt1 | contig 54649 bp, 74 predicted proteins | sample AusTroGonzalo_MG_4_FD_203885 | JGI IMG/M metagenome (GOLD analysis project Ga0310696, IMG submission 203885) | Bovine rumen microbial communities from tropical cattle in Woodstock, Queensland, Australia - Gonzalo_02 (v2) (version 2) | ecosystem: Host-associated > Mammals > Digestive system >...
ACGCGTCCTGTATATCATATAATTTTATGACGTCCTCTAATGATCCGGCGTTACTATTTAAAATATTATTTATTTGAATATCTATATTATTTAACTCTTTTATTAAGTTTAATAATTCTTTATTATTATTCTTAATAGCTATTTGTTTAAGTTTATTATAATCTTTATTAAACATTATAAACCGCCTCTTTATTTAAAACTTAAACCGAATGATCTTAAATCATAACAAATATTATTTATTATATTATATAACTCTCTTTTATTGTAACGTTCATAATATATGTTATTAATATCTATATGATTAATATTCATTTGTATATCATATTTTAATACATAATATCTAGAGTTATAATCTGTACTAATATTATTTAACGCCGCCTGTACTATTTGAATAAATTTATTAATACTTATTACAGTATTATTTATTTTAACGTTATATGGCGCCTTATATCCTATTATTTTAATGTAATCTAAATTATTTATCATGTTTTAAACCTCTTTATAATTTATTCTAAGATATTAATATTTTAATATCTTATTAAACTATATGTTTAAGATCATATAGTTTAATAAAACATTAAAAAAATAAATAATTTTATTGTTATTTATTGTTATGTAATAACTAATATATATAGTTTACTATTAAACAATAAAAAAATACTTATTAAATATATGAATATTCATTTAATATTAATAAGATCTTAATTAATGTATAACAATAAATAATAAAAAATATTATAGTAAATATTTTAAATAACATTATAAACCGCCTCTTTAAATATTATATAAACTTAAATCTATTATTAAATCAAATATATTTAATAACCTGTAATATATAGACATTTAAACCGCCGCCTCTAATATATAATAGTTTACGCCTTCTTTATTTTTATTAAGTCCGGCCGGATCATATTTACTATTATAAGGATCATGTTTATAAATCATAAAATTAAACTTTTTATAAAATTTATCATTACTAATAAAAGAGTCTAGTATAATATTATACCTTTTATTATATCTTTTAATTATATGATTTAATAAAGCGGTCCCGCCGCCGTTATAAGCTATAAGACCGCGTAACTCTATTGTATTATAATTAACTAATGTTATACAGGCCGCGCCGCGTTCATGTATAAAATAAGTATTTAAGTTGTTATGATCCGGTTTATTTACTTTAAATAATAAGTCTTTATTAATGATATTTGATATATCATTAAATTTATTACAATATATTTTATAAGTACATGTTTTTATCATGTTTACGCCTCTTTATAATTTTTTTAACAATAAAAAAATTTTATGTTTTTTTATTGTTATTTATTTTTATGTAATAAGTTATATATATAGTTTACTATTTTTTAATGTTATAAGCGGCGCCGCGTTAATAAAAAATATCATATATATTATATTATTATTTTTTTATGGTCCTTAGGATCATATAATATAATAATATTTTTTTATAATTATTATTTGAATAAAAAATAATTAATGTTTACAGGATATAATAATATTATTATTCTAATAAAAAATAATTAATGTTTACAGGATCATATAATTTATTTAATTTTTTATACCTGTAATAATTTTAATTTTTTTAATATAAAGGCCTGTACAGGATATAAAAATATATATTATATATTATTATTGTTTTATATGGTCCTTAGGATCATATAATTTATAAGCTTAATATTTAAGAGGCGGCGCCGCCGGCCGCCTAAGGTAGTATAAGCGCTTAAATATGAAAACTTTTCCGCCGGCGCCTAATAATGAAAACTTTTAAACCTGAAAACTTTTTTTCGAGCCTAAAACTGAAAACTTTTCTAAATATGAAAACTTTTCTAAAACTGAAAACTTTTAATTATGAAAACTTTTCTAATAATGAAAACTTTCCTAATATTGAAAACTTTTATATGCCTAAAAATGAAAACTTTTAAACATGAGAGTAAAGATTAACGGGTACAAGATGACCCCGATAGACGCGTGCCGCTGGTGTGGCAAGTTATATGAGAAGAAGCATGTTAATATGAAGTATTGTAGTGAGAAGTGCCAGGTAGAGGCTAGGCGTGAACGGGACCGGGCATATAATAAGGAGAAGCGTGAGATACGTCGTAAATTCCCATTAGGTACATCTAATCTGCGTGGTAGTCGGCAGAAGAATTTTGATAAGGAATTAGAATTAGTGGAAAAAGAGTATGGCCGAGTCTTTGGTAAGCGTAGATAGTAATGTATATGTAAAAATTAGTATTTTTAATGGAAAATTGGAAAATTTTAAAACAATAATAAGCATGCTTTCTAAAATTGGAAAATTTTGAACGCATAATAAGCATGCTTTTTAAAATCGTAAAATTTCAAAATGAATATAAGCATGCTTTTTAAAATTGGAAAATTTTGAATCAATAATAAGAATTCTTTTATAAAATCGTAAAATTTCAAAGCATTAAATAGAATGCTTTTTAGAAAATTGGAAAATTTTGTAACGTAAAAATAGAATGCTTTCCAGAATTGGAAAATTTTAAAAAAAATAATAAGAATTCTTTTTAAAATTGGAGAATTTTCCAGCTATTAAAAAGAATTCTTTTAAAAGAGGCGTGAAAATCGTAAAATTTCAAAATGAAAATATAGAATGCTTTTTAGTAATCATATAATGCGTCCTCCCATAATATGATATTATGGCCTGCACATTCGGGCGGTACGTATATTGTTGCTGAGAGGCGATTATCAGTCGTTGGTTTGCAATGTACCCATTTGACTAGGTGCCATTCCTCTGGATATAATGTGTCCTCATTGAATAATCGGTAACTGAGCACATTCTCCCTATACTTCTTCGGCAGGTTTACGCGGCAATCGGTCTCATACATTAATGCCTTCCTGATGATATTGTTATGATAATCTGCCTTGACATATACATTGACATCATCATCTTTAACCATTAATACATCAGCATTCATATACTCTAATGGGAGGTTAATATAATTATGCTTGACAGTCTCCCTATGCCATATGCTATTGCCTTTTAGGTATAATTCATTATCTATAATCAGCACCCTCTCATCATATGGTATTGGTACCAGGTAATAGGTGCCGGGCTCCTTAGCCCGTACCCTGCAACTATTCCCTGATGGTTTCGCCTTCATGATGTCATATTTCATACTGTTTATCCTGATCCTTATCCTATCCCCTCCAGAATTGGAAAATTTTAAAATGAAAAATAAGAATTCTTTTTAGAATTTCTTAACTATCGCCTTACCCTCATTAATGCTTATAATATCATAGCCCTCCTCATCACAGGCTGCTATGACATTGATTAATTCCTGTTCCTTGAACACTATTGTAGCGTCATAATAATCCTCTTTAATATGTTCTAATTCATAGCCTAATAATTTAGCCATCTTATCACTTCCATTAATATATTTCTATTCCTCACTTAATAAACTTATTTAAACTAGCTCTTCTAAATCATATGGGCTCTGGATACGTGGCGCTATGACTCCGATATAATCATCATGCCTGATTAGTATTGGCCCGTCCCTATCAAACCATAACCTGATATTCCCTGTAGTATGGAATTTATCTAATAATTTAAGGAAATACTGGTTAGTTATGAGGCAATGACCGTTATTCACGTTATCATCACAGATTATATGTTTGCAGAAGATCTTCCAGTCATCATTATAGAATTTATACACTAACTGCCCCTCCTCGAAGCTGAGGCAGGTATAATCCTTCTTATAATGTCTTAGTATGTCTAGTTTCCTCTTCTCGATGACATATTCTGTCTCGCATTGGTTATAGAAATAGTCTAGGCCTAATAATATGTTAGTGTCATAGGCTGTAGTATGGTATTGCCTATATTCCCCTTTAGTGTCTGTCTGTTTGAATGTGAATCCTCCACGTTCAATGACTAGTTCGACATGGTCGCTGATTCTTAATTTGCTGGCCCATTGTTTGAGCAGACGGTTATTGTTCGGCAGTTCCCATGTGCCCTCGAATTCCTTAGTCTCGCCTAGTTTAAGATAATTATTATACACATGGTTATCATGGAATAATACTAGGTATACCTGGTCCTTCTCATCAACGTATAAGTATAATATCTCATTCTTAGTATCGAATCCGCTTATGAATTTCTTTAATTGCCTGATCTGTTCCCTATATATTATCATTCACTTATCCTCCTTATAATCGTATAATTTCAAATGGTTAAATAGAATGCTTTTTAAGCATTCCTAACCTCATCTTCTATATGACTATAGAATCCGACATCATAATAATCAGTGTAGCTATCGGATTCGTCATAGTTATAATTATCCACTATGGATTTAATCTTCTCTACAGTCTCCTTCTTAAGGAAGGTTGCCCTCTGGTATAATTTGTTTAAATCTTCATATAATGCAGGATTATAATCCTTCAGATGGTCTAGATGGTTCTCCTCGTATAATTCCTCATAAGTATAGCATAAGTCAGCATTAACCTTCTTAGGATACACATCTAAGGATTGTCCTCCAGCGAACCTGCTAATGCGTACGCTGAATTTATTATCCTTACCAAACTCTGCTTTCAGATCCTTACGTATTAACTTAGCAATCTCTGCAATGTCTAATCCCCTCTCGAAGTATAATTGTTTACGGGTCTTGATTGGTGTAGCCTCCTCTCTTATGATTGGCTTATCCTCAACGTCCCAGTAAAGCTCTTCAGTGGCATTATCTATCAAGGCCTTATTCTCTTCAGAATATTCTCTTAGCCATTGTATGAGGTAATTATCCACGTAATCATCAGTCTGGTATAGATAGTTTCTGATGGAATAGATGGTTTGTGCCTCTGAACATTCCACTTTAACGTATCTATGAGAATCTTGTCCCCAGTCTGCGTCATCATACCTCTTATTTAGATTTTCAAGGTTGTATGATAATAATTCCTTAAATGCTTCTTCAACTTCAACATTAAAGTTTGCGCTTACAACATCAGCCACTACGCTGATGGTTTCCTTGCTACATAAATAACATGACATAGTTTATCCGCTCCTTATAATTTTCTGAAGCAATGAATTGCTTCTTGATTATTGTTTTGTATTAACTACTATATAAACTTTTCTATTATTTTCTAAAAAAATAATAAGGAGAGGATATATTATTCCATTATCTCCTCCTCTATCATATAATCAAGGATTAATGGTTTAAAATCATACTTTAACTGTTTAATCCTACGCTCATCAGCCACCACATACTCACAGAATTCAGTTAATATCCTATGGATTAGTTTATCATATCCTGGAATTAACCCTAAATCTCTTTTTATAATCATAAAATCATACCTTCCTCAAATATCGTCGGCTCCAGGAATATTTTTCCTTCCCGCAGCAGCCGCACCAGTCGCTCCCGCACTTTTTGCAGGTCAATTCCTGTTCCTGGCGGGCGGGCCACTTATGGGCATTATATAATACATTATACTTATGACAATACGGGCAATAATTAACGAATTTCTTTGTATGCCATGTGTAACTATACTTGCAACCGCATGATGGTTTACTAGTTATCGCTATGATAGGCACCTTAGGCTTCTCAGTTACAATATTATGTAATTTGGCTATGCCGGCGTCCTTTTCACTAGTATAGTATGTAGTATTATTTAATATGACATAATCCTTGCTGATGTTTAATGATTCATTACTGGTTATTGTATCATTATCAGCATAATCCGCCGCTGCACATACACTTAATAATATTAATACTATTAATATACTTAATAATAATCTCTTAATGTTGTCGATAATCAACTCCTTAAATAATCATACACTACACATAATCCTATGAATATCATAATCAATAATATGATTAAGAATATGACATCATATATCAATGCGTCCCACCACCTCATCAAAATCGTATGATTTCGGACATGGATCAGTATATTTCCTGATATGGACGCCTAAGTTCCTCATATCATATACTATAGAATAGATAGTATACTCCCATTTATCGCCTACCCTAGTTACACCATACACCTGTTCAGCAGCATTTAATAAATGGAATGTTTGCGGTACGGTCTTGAACACGTAACCCATAGTCCCTGCCGCCATCTTGCTTTTAAGGTATGATACGCGTATGAATCTCCCATCACTAGTATAACTGCCATCTAAGTTTTCAGTCTCTAATCCCCTAGTCTCGTATCTCGGGTCAAGCTTTATGCCCTCCCTGTCAATGAATGGCTTACTAACCTCATAGGCATTCATCATCAACGGATATGGCGGGTTATTAGTCATGGTCTTAGTCTCAGCGTCATAGACTTTCAAGCCATCTTTAGTCTGTTCAACGATTATCTCATCACGCTTATCACATATAAACCAGTGAAGGTCAGAGTTTGGCAGTTCCGGGCTATACTGTTCATTAGTGATATTCCCCTTACGCAGGAATGTCTTGATAGCGGTAACTGAACGGAAATTGCTTAAGAAATATTTAGTGAAATCATATGCTGGGACATTATTCTTATCAGGTAATGGTTTATTATAGACAGCATTACCTGAGAAGGCTAATCCTGCAACGCACAATCCCTGACTATTCATGCCATCATATAATAATGGATAATCCTCCACCATACCAGCGCATATACCTATTATGCCCCAATTATCCTCTGTCTCCGGTATCTTGACTAACTGTTCATCATAACTCTTCTCATAATCATAGTTCCGGCCCATACATAGGCCATATTTTGTTACGGTGCAAATCTTATCACGCTCCTAATAATCGTATCCTATGCCTAGTTCCTTCTTTAATTTCTTCTTAGGACAATTCGCATATAATCTGGTGAAGGCACCATCACCTCCCCTCGTATAATGCTCATCATATAAGCATTTAACCCTATTATATTTGAAATCCATCTGTACCTGCCTACAATTATAGCATTCTGACGTTATCATGTTTAATCCTCTTTCAAATAATTAACATATAAGTATAGGCTTCCGCAGTTACCGCATTTCTCACGTTCCTCATCAGTTAATGTTCTCTCATGTCTTAGACAATGCCATTCCTTCTCCTTCATGTTATCCTATCCCATTGTATACATATTATTAGGCCTATCAGCATTAGGCCACATAATGTTAATAATAATAGTTTCATATGTTATCCAACCTTAATTGTTTATCCTTACATCGTTCAACTGCTATGTTATATGATTCCTCCATTATGTCTATTCCTATAAAATTACGGTTTAACATTTTAGAGGCAAGCCCTGATGTGCCACTGCCCATAAAACAATCCAATACTGTATCTCCCTCATTTGTACTTAAGAGGATACATGATAATGGGACATCTAATGGGAATCCTCCATGCCCCCATTTAGATTTTGTTTTCTTCTTAAAGCTTACATTATTGTTATTATTCTTATTGAATGGGATCTCCCAGACATTACCAACATTCCTAGTCTTAAACATGTTAGGATTATAATCATATAATTTTCTTTTATTCAATGATACATTATTGCTGGAATGTCTGAGCATGAATATGTACTCATGCTGATTAGTTAATTGCCTATCACTATTTGATGGTTGCCTATTATACACGTACCATATGATAGTGTCATGTAATTTGAACATTAAATCATTAGTGCAGATATTTAATAATTCATAAGCTCTGACGGTGGTCTCACTATCATTTGCTATATTTAAAAAGAAATATCCGTCCCTATGTAATACTCTCTTACATTCTCTTAACCATTCTCGGCTCCATTCTAAATATTGTTTATAGGAATTGAAATAGGATTCATACTCGAAGCCTTTCCAGTAAGGAGGTGATGTGATTATACAATTCACTGATTCTGGAGGTAATTTTCTTAATTCATGGATTACATCACCATGAATAAGATTAATCATATCCTCTCCTCCACTAGACATATCGTATCATGATGTGCTCCACCATGACAAATCAAACATACACCAGTCTTTCGGAACCCCCTAATCTTACCCATGCAAGAGCTGCTATATCCTAACGTTATGACAATAGCTCTCTCTCCCTCTAAGATTTCTGGGAGCATATCCTTAACCCTATTGAAGCCACTACATACTTTCCCATCATATTTTTCCATACTCTTACGATAACTATATGGCGGGTCTAGTATGATAGTATTATATTTCATGTCATTAGCAGCCGCATACTTGCAAAACTCGTATGCTTCCATATTATAGTCTGGATTATGCTCATTACTTAAATCAACCCTAGTCTCATCAAGGTTTAAGCGTGTCTTACCAGCGAACAGGTTTAATACTTTCCCATAACTATGGGATTCTACATACTGCTTTAGTTTAGGCTGCTCGAAGGTCCATCTCTTAGGTGGCTGGTTTAGGTATGTTAATTCTATCAAGGCTTATCCTCCTCATACTTATTCTGTTCCATGAAACAAGTCTTTTCATATGGCAAGGTATCATCGAATAAATCACAGATACGCCATTCATGGCAGTATTTACATTCAAAACAGCTCATTCTAATCATTCTCCTTAATTAATAATATCATAATCCTCAAATTCAACTTCTAACACATCTTCACCGTTAAACCATGATTCTTGCAGCCATAATGCAAGTTCCTTACCTAGTTCCTCTGCATTTTCATCGTGAACATAACATAATATAAAAAAATGCAACCTACAAAGATTAGTCAAGGTTATCAATCCACCTTACTTTTGTTTCACCTTGATATTCCTTATCCCAAACAAACCAGGCGTAACATACTGCCGAACCCTTAATACTCCTATCATCATTACGATAACAACTAATCCTTTTAACAAACACATAAATCACAGATGGAGGATATAACCTAAACAATTTAAGCCAACGGTCCTTACTTTCAAGGAATTGTATCTTTAAGAACATCGCAACCTTCCGTTTTGATAATTTTAAAGCTTTCAACACAAATTCGGTAGCATACTTATAAGGAGGATTAGTGATAATATCACCATCAAACTTCTTATGACATTTTAGGAAATCTATTTGCCCCCCCCCAAATCCACGATAAACAAGGTCTGTACTGGTAACATCATAACCAAATCTCTCTAATCTTTTAGAGAGGTTACCATTGCCGCAGGCACATTCCCAAATTTTATTGTCAAACTTCTCATATTTTAACAAATAATTTATCGCTTTCGGGTCGGTTGAATAAAAATCGTTTTCCATTCTCTCATAATTGCTATGACTACTCGCTCCGAGCGTGGAATAAATTGACCTATGATTCCCAGTCCAATCTGTCTGTTCTTTCATGGGTCATCACCATTAATGTTATTCCAATGCTCATAATCCTCACAATTATTCTGGATCATGATGACTATATGCCCCTTCATGCAGCGGCATAAACCATCATCGGTACAGTCTATATGGATACAATTCTCACATATGCTCATTCACCCACCGTCCATATTACATTGTAGGAACTCATCATATAATCCTTTACTCTTAAGGAAATTATCCCTCATGCTAACATCAGCCTCATATAATTGGATAGTAATCTTTGACTCTTCAATCTCCTTTTCTAATTTCTTTCTTTCAGAACGATATAATCTCAACAGTTCATTCCTACCTCGCAGTTCTTGTTTTAACTGCTCATTCTCTATTTCTAATTTCCCTTGTTGTTTACATAATTCAATGTAGCTTTTGTGAACCTTATCAAATGCTTTTTCAGTATCTTCAAGTTTGCATTTCAAATTGTCATTTTCTCTTTTTAATCTTAAATTCGGTTTAAATAATGCAGAAAACTCTTTCGTATCATTTCTCCTTTCAGATTTCAACTGCTCATTCTCATCTGCTAATTCATTCAACAAACCACACAAATTACAAGCATACCAATATGATGTTCCAGTTTTAGTATCAACACAAGAAAGATTAATCCCTTTCTTAAATCGTTTATAGCTCATTTAAACCACTCTTCATTCCTATATTCATACATACAAAAATATCCTCTTCGCATAGGACAATTCGCACAAGTATACTGTTCACAATACAAATTCCACTTATGTGAATAAGTTTCACTCATCATCAATCGCCTTATCAAAATCATAAACATTCCCATCAAACAGCTTATTTGCAATCATATTTACACTATTGATAAATTCTCTGATTGTTTGCTCTGAAATATGATGATTCGGAGAATGAATATAAATTTTAAATTGCTCACTCATCACCTAACAACTCCTTTTCAAATTCGGTTACCAATGCACAAAAATCATAATGCTCTTCATCAGAGTTAGCAATATAATTTGCAGTAAGTTCTATTGCCCTACCAAGAATTTTATACCTTTCACTTTGATTATAATAATCTCTTTGTTCCAATTTGTCAATGGTGGCTTGTTGCTCATCAATCTTCTTATGTGATCCCTTGATAGTGCCTAATATTACATTAGGGGAGATATATCTCTGGAATCCACTAACTCTATGATAGAACACATAATAGGCAGCGTTAGGAGTATCATACTCGATAGCTTCTCCCCCCTCATCTGTTAATCTATCAATACTCTTGAATACTGCGTCATATTCATTCAAAATATTTATTGCTTCAATGAGACTCAGCCCTTTATCATTATCTAGTATAGGAAAATTCCCATATTCATTAATAGCATTAGCGGTCCCGAGCTTGAATCTTTGCTCTACCATTTATAATCCTCCTTGAGTATGAGCCTCTTACCCTCATCATCACGTTTAGCCTGGTTAATATGACTATATAATCCTAACAGATCCTGGTGGATTATAGTATAACTATCCGGAACGTCCAACATCTCCAGGCACTCCTTCAATTCTCCAATGGTAATGTCTCCATTACGCTTATTCATAGTATGTAACATCATTTATTCCTCATGAATAATAGTATGAGAGATAATGATATGAGGTATAATATTATAACCTCAAACATCATTATCCTCTAACCCTTTACAATATTCCCTATAGAAATGTGTAAACATCTCCTTAACCATCTCAGGCTTAGTGTCAGCCATATCCAATGTGCTTAGTATAACCTTCATCATGGCATTAATGTATTCGCCCTCGTGCCCCATAGGCATGTTGGCTGCTATGCTACAAGCCATATCATTGACGGTATCCTCATCATATGGCATTACTCCACCTCACCAATCACTGGAGCCACTAGGCCCTCTAGTTTAACGTCCTCAGCAACATTAGTGATCTCCAGGATTAATGGCATATCATTGCCTCCCTTAACTATGATCCTATCACTGATCTTGTCAGCGCCTAATATAGTCATTATCTTCTCAATGCCATAAGTGGAATTAGTAGTCTCTAACTCCTTGTCTGATGTATACTCATTAGAGTATTTGCCCATCATTCCCTCACCCTCTAAAGATAATGAATGTCCCTTAGTGTTAAATGATACCTTATTGCCGTACATCTCACAATCCTTCAGGCTTTCTTTAATATGCTTGTATGGCACATCAACACTGTACACGTATGGGAGGTTAGGCGGTGCAGGATTATTATTAGCCTCAACATCAAGTAATGTCAAGGTGAAGGTCTTAGTCCCGTTCCTGATTACACATTCATTATCATAGAATTCCATGATAAGCTCATCACCGCTGCATTTCCTAAGCACCTTGCCTAATTCGCTGCTGTCTAAGGAATATATTCCCTGATTATCCTCTGTATACTCATAATCTATAAAGAATGACTTCATGAAGTGGCAGCTATAATATATCACATGTGATTTATCAAGCATAGCAATTTTTAATCCCTGCTCCTCATCGAATACGAAGTCTACACCATCACTTAACAATCCAATATTCTTGAACACTGACTTGAAAAGTCCTACTTCAGTCAATACTATTCTCATTTAAAATCCTCCAATTTAGTATTAGTAACATTATCCTTGATGATTACTACACTGCCGACATCACCAGTCTCCTTATCGATATAATAAACATCAATCTCATCAGATAGGATTATGATATTGAATATATCACAATCCTCCACGTTCCGCTCCTCTAACGCCTTATCAATGGCACTAAAGGAATTCTTTAAATCTCTCATCTTTAGCATTCATAATCTCCCGTTCAATCTCTTCCTTAGCAAAATTGTAATGGCCCAAATCCTCTAATTCATGTGCCACAGCGCTTAGTATAGCCTCTGACATGGAATTATACTTGCCCAGATACATTAATGCTATAATCATGTTACGTTCGCTCTGATTAATCCTGAGATTAATCTGTTCCTTCTTAGAATGTTTTTTCTTCCAAACCTTCTTACGATTCTCTATTCTCTTAGCCCTAGCCTTCTCTAAATTCTTATAAGTCATCTTATCATCATTCATCTCCTATTGCAGACATGATAATGTTAGCCGTTTTACTGCCAATACCCTTAATGGAAATGAGGTCATCATAGGTTACCTTGCATAATTCATTATAGGTTCTTAAATCTAATGAGTCAATGATTAAAAGTGCAGTGTTACCGCCTATGTCATCTATACTAGCCAGGCAATTAACTAGGAAATTATCATATTTCTTATCTGGTGTAACTATGCTGCGGATCTTCCCATCATTACTCTTCCTGAACAGGAATTCCATAAATTTTAAACTTTCACTGAAATTCTTGACTATGATAGGAGTAGTGATTAATGATAGGCTCGCTAATGCACCATAATAATTATTCCATGTGAACTTGCGTCCAGTCCTCCAGTATGATGACTTGATAGCCTCCTTGATGGCTGCATGCTCAGTCTCTATGAACACATAATGATTAGTGTATGACTCGGACATGCGTAAGGCCTGCTTGAATATCCTACGATTACGTACGCTAGAGACGAAGTCTCCAGTAGTCTTATACTCTACGCAGCAATTACCACATACATAATCGCCAGTCTTAAGCTCAGCTACACTAGTCTCATAATCCTTGAAACCATTAAAGAATTCTATAGCCTCAGAGACTCTATGCTTCTCCCTATTATCTATAAATACTTTAAGTCTCCCCATTTTAGCCCTCGTATCTTCAAATAATTGTTAATCTCTTGCGGTTTCAATCCTAACTGGAACTCCACCTCATATAATGTATATCCTAACTTAGCCAGTGTCTCTAACAATCTTAAACCCCCTATAGCGTCTATCCTATTCGGATATAAGCGTTTAGGATATTTCCTATGACTCATCTCCTGTACAGTACGGTTATAGGCTTCTATAAATTGTATGAAATCACTAATCTTGATATTAGCTAGGAGGTGTACCGCAGTCAATATGGCGACCCTATCATCTTCAATATTAAACCTGTAACATAAACGTTTCAAATCTAATTCAATGTCCGGATCGCTCGGGATTGTAACCTTATGTCTCTTCTTAATCAAAGAAATCGTCCTGACAGCACTGGCATAATCCAGAAATTTTATATTCTCTTAATGAAATCTCATCTCTGAATTGGGATTCATCAACAGGCTTCTTACAGAATGGGCATATTCCCTGTTCCTTATCAGCTATCATATCCTTTATCCTACCCATTCTTAGCCTCCATCTTCAATTGGTTTAACCGGTTCCTGAGCATTAATTTATTCCATTTAATCTCTGTTACGATACCGGAATAATCCGCTCCCTCACCAGTCTCATAATCCTTTAATTCGGTGAGGATTAAGCGTATCTCGCTAGTTTCCTCTAATAATGTCTTAATATCCTCTATCATTTATTCAATTCCTCCATAACAGCCTTGTATTGGCTAGTTAATTCCTTGATAATCTCCTCATCAGGATTATCCTTCCGATTCTCAGCTTCTAATCTGGTCCTGATAGCCCTAGCCTTATCATTTAGCAGGTTCATATACCATACCCTCCCTACGTAATAAGTAACCATTCCTCACTCCGTAACGGTCCTTAAAGTGTCTACGTAATATGATGATGTTACGGAAATAATTACTGTTCTTAGTGCGTCGGATTAATCCATTAACATATTGTGGAGTAACCTCCTCGCTAAGATAGAAGTGTCCGCTATTAATGTAATCGCATATCTCACTAATGCTGATAGGCTCAGTATGTTGTAGGAGCTTAGCGACTATTAATACCTTGACAACCCTACGGTCTGATGGATTCATAATAGATCACCTCTCATATTCCTATCATTATCCTTATTGAATTGTTTAAGGCAATACTTAAAATCAGTGCATAAGAGGTTATAATCCTCACTATCCTCCTTATCGACCAGATATTCTGCCAGGTCTATAAGGTCTCGTTTCAGTAATCCTGATAATCCTCGTAGATTATCAAACTCCTCCACATCACATAATCCGAAAAATAAGTCTCCAGCCTTACTAGTGAATTCCTTCCATAACTCTGGGATATTCTCTAGTATTTCCTGGTTACGCTCGTAATCCTGAGAATACCTGCTAGTGAGGATATATTTCTGGTATTCTAATTGTCTAATATCCTCATCGATGGATTGTATCTTACGCCCTAAGCCCTTCTCATCAGTGCTTATGTATGCCCTCATACAATCCTCACAGAATTTAGAACGGTTAATCCCTGTCTTAGTGAATTCATCAAGGATATTCTCTTCTATACGAAGAGATACGGTTTTCTTAGTCATTTCAAATCCTTCATATGTTTATTATATAATCTCTCCACCTTCTCTAATGGAGCGTCATATTCTTCCACACACATATCTATGATTTCATTGATGGAATATTCTCCTGACTTAATTAACTGTTCCATGAAAAAGAGTATGTTCCTCTCATTATTAGAGAGGACCGCCTGTATGCTGCCGACGGTTGAATAATCTAATCCTAATGTCTCTAAGGATTCAGTGTATACGTCAGTAGCCACCTTAGCGTCATGCAGCTCTACAATATCACTTAATCGTAGCTTAGCATGTGCTATCGCTAGGCGGTACATGGCGCCTAATTCCCTAGTGGTTAATGGCTTAGCGTCATCATTAATCGCTAACTGCCTAGTCTTAGCGTAGAATTCTGCTATGTAATTCTCTGCGTCCTTTGATAATTTAGGAAATACATTATTCTTAGCATAAGTGATATACTTCTTAATGAATAATGGATCCAACACTACGGTTCCAGTGTCTGCCTGGTTAGATAATATCTTCTTAGCCTTAGCAAGGTCATTATCATAATTAATATCATCAGTCAAGGCATATATCAGGTCAAACCTTGATAATAGACTCGCTGGAATGTTTATCTGCTCACCTATCTCCTTCATCTTATCGAATCTGGAATTTTTAGGATTAGCGCCTGCTAATATAGTAGTGTTAGCTGATAAGGTTTGTTGGATATTAGCCTTACTGATGGTAACGCTTAAATCCTCCATCGGCTCATTCAACGCTAACATTACCTGATGACTCAGCTTATCAAACTCATCGAGTATAAGCTGCCCATTATCGGCTAAGACTATTGCTCCAGCCTCTAGCTCGAAGGTGCCGGTTAATTCATTCCTGACCGCACTAGCAGTCAATCCAGCCTTACTAGTCCCTGCACCATTAGCCTTAACGCTCTTAGGAGTAATCTCATAGATATTATTCAGCATTAATGACTTACCCATACCAGGATCACCTATGATTAAGGCGTGCAGGTTCTCACGTGGCCTATTAGCATATGGATTCCCGCTGAACAGTTGTAGCGTCAAACCCTTCTTTATGCTCTCATAACCCACCACATTAGTAGCTATATTCCTAGAGAATATGTCTAATAAATCAGGTTTCAAGGAATAATCTATGATATTCGATAAATCCTCATCTGATATTTCTATCTCTGAATCAGTCATATTAACTGGTTTGATATGCCAAATATCTAATATGGTATCTAACGTGTTATTCTTCTTATCGATTACTGGCGATAATGTGAATATGAGATTACACACATCACCAGCATTCAAGTTATAGAATGGTGAAGCTAAGTATCCTTCTATCTTGCCCTTGAATTCTACGAACTTCTTATTGGTCCGGTTCTCTAATGGCTCCTCTAATTTGATATATTTATAATCCTCATATTTTGAATCCTCGAAGATTATATCAAACCTTTTACCTCCACATTCGGGGCAGACTTTAGGATACGGGATTAATTCTCCCATCACTTCCCTGCCGAATTCCTTCTCACAGGCTTTGCAACGGTACATTACAAAGGATAGTTTCAGTCTGAACTGGGTTATGGTCTTAATCATAGCAGTAGTGGCATACACCTTATTAACATGCTTACTATGTATATGATTAAACGGGATATTCTTAGGATAATCAATAACCTTCAATATAATATCCTTACCATACTCCTTGATTAGCTGCTTCTCCACTATCCTGAAGAATTGCTTGAAGTTATTATTAAATAATTCAACATTACATAAGTCTATCAAGGAACCGTTTAATCCCTCATAGTCTAATTCTATGAATGCTAAATCATTATCCGCTGCTAATTCTTCCTCATGAAATAATTTAGTATAATCATAGATTGTCTTAGTTATCCGCTTATCTATTCTTACAATAAAATCATCTCATTTAAATACTTTGAAAAATAAAAAGAGTAATAGAGTATAGGATTAACTTCCTTACACTACGCGCTCTTTATAATTTACTATTCTTTATCATATAATTTGTGTAATCAAGTTTTTCTTATACTCGGTATCATTAAAGGTAGTGGTCTGAGTCTTGATCTTAACCCTTAAACCTTCCTTGTTTAAGAAGTTGAATATATCATTGAAGGTCCTGACATTACTATCCTCTTGTTTTATAAGCTGTATAAGCTTACCGAATTGTGATTTTTCACCACACCATAAGGTGCCTTCTTCGGTCTGTCTTAATCCACCATAATTATCATATGATATTTGTCCGTCATCTGTCCTGGTCTCTATGGAGACTATCAATGGCAGATAATAACTATCGCCTGTACGTGTAGTCTCTTTCTTTTTAGATCTCTTAACTGTTACACTAACTATAGTAGCTGGAGTATTGCTCTCGAAGATAGGCTTAGTAGTGCCTTCAGCATTACTCTCTAAGAGTTTGCCTAAGTCAGTTAAGGATACCTCTTCATAGAATTTATCCTCCCCGTCAAGATTCTCATCTATTCCAGGAGTTACATCATGAATATTTTCTGACATCTTTATTATTCTCCTATAAAATTTTATACATTCAAAAATATCCATAGGCGCCAACACTGGCGCCTATAAAGGAAGATTCTTTCTGAATGAAAAACTATTCAACAAATGATATTGTTGAAAAATATATAGTAAGGATTTGCACCTTACTACATATATTACTCAGATACATATTCTCTATGTACCTAATAACTATATAAGAGACTCGAACTCTTACTAAGGCACCTGCATAGTTACAATCTAAATCTTACTGATTACTTTAATTAATCAATTATTCGATTTCTGAAAATGGTCGTCCCCTATTTTCTAGAGGAATAAGCATAGGCGGGAATCGAACCCACCATTAACCATTATGCTTACAGCTTAAAATATAGGTATTTGATGAAAGAACTTTAGGTATCTCCTTACCTAAATGAGCATATAATGGATTTGCACCATTACGAAACCCTAGTATGCTCACAGAGAAAAAATAATGTCTATATTCCTCTCCATTCTCTGGGAGGATAAGCATATGGGAGAATCGAACTCCCACTATACACCAGTATGCTTACACACCATATTACACTTTACAACACCACTTAAAAAAAAGCGGTTAATAAGCACATAAAGGATTTGCACCTTCATATGCTTGTATAAAAAACTTTAACTCAAGTATTTTCTAAACTAACTAATTTTACATGATACAATATTCGCTATTGTACCAGATTATCATATGCCGGATTTGCACCGGCACATGATGAATGGAACTGCATAGTTTCAAAGATATAAACTATCATTGAATAAGTCATCAGGAGAATCGAACTCCCATATGGCAACATGAAATTATAAAGAGGAATTGTTGAGGTTCTAGAAGCTATGCCATAGTAACCATACATGACTTACGATTTAATGGTAAAATGTCATCACCAAATAAGCATATAATGGAATTGCACCATTACTAAGGCCTACCATGCTTACGAGTATTCATTAGTTATATAATCTATAAATTCTTGTTATTTTAGATCATTTCATTATAGACCCATATTCTCTATGTGCCTAATAACGCTATGCAGGAATCGAACCTGCATGATAACACCAGCAGCGTTACAAAAGGTCAAATAAACCGAAGTGTAGTGTATATCTCTACCACCTAATTGGTGGAATAAGCATATAATGGAATTGCACCATTACGAAGGTCTACCATGCTTACGTTGCTATTTCATATGTACGGGGAGCATGGTAAAGGAAAAAAGTTACAAAAACCTTTACCATGCTGATATTATGGAAATATGTTCAATAAGGCTATGCAGGAATCGAACCCACACATGGCGCCAGCAGCCTTACGGTGAATCAATGAATACAGTTATTGCTGTAAACATAAGAGAATAGCTATTGTACCATTATTATTTTGTACCCTAACCTTCCAGTCAGGATATTTGTTATGGATCATCTCTAAGATTTTATATTCCATCATGGTATAATTAGTAACTATCCTAATGTACTTTTTATATAATTGTACAGTAACCGCTTTTAACTCATTCTCTATAAAAAACTCTTCTATCTCCTTGATGATATTATCCTGTAGGATTTCTAGGCTAGTCTTAGTATTAATCATTGTCTTGTAATTGTCTATTAGACTCATCATAATACTCCCTCAGTGCCGCATTATACTTTAATTCTAACCCTAACTCTTTTTCATTATCATTATAGAACTTGTCCCTAAGGTATGCTTTACGAGTAGCGTCATTAGTAATCTTTGGCAGGCCTAATTCTAGTCTCTCATCATTAATCTTATTCCAATTAACAGTCAATAGGAATTGTGCCTGCTGTAATTGGTTAAATAGTTTGAACTGTTTATATTCAGCCTCTATCATATTCAAGGCTGCTAACTTTATGCTCATAATATCACCTTGAATATTAGGATTAATAACATGAGAGTATTAATCATTGTGAGATAGGTTGATAATTCAACGGTCTTGACTCTATCTATTAGAGATACGTACCTATGGAGTCTTGCTGGTTTGCTAGTGTACCTGAACACTATAATCCCCGCCTTCCATCTTTATAATATCTCTAGTAGTAGACACTATTTCCTTATTGGTTTCTGCTATCTCATGCTCACGTGGAGAGTAGATGTAGCAGATCTTACCATCTATAATAGTTTCCTCTACCATATTACCATCTATTCTGGTCTGTATCGATGACATTATATTTCATTGTATTGGTCGTTTAATGAAATTTGTTATCATCAATTATTAGTATGTATATACAAAATATATAAATCTTTCTATTTTGTTTTCTTTCTTTCAATCTTACAATAATAATATATATGATTATTGATATAAATACTGTATAAGGTGAATCAAATGACTAGTAGTGAGATTATATCATTTAATACACGTATACCGAAGGATTTGAAGAATAGAATAAAATTATTGGCTGTAACCGAAGATAAGAGCATACAAGACCTTGTAACTGAACTCTTATTATTGGGCCTGGCAGCATATGATAATGAATAAAAATAGAAAAATATATTATATTGTATATACAAAATATACTTTACATACAATTAATTTAAAAACATACTATTCTGGTCGATTAGTTGCTATTTTTATTAATTTTGTATGGGCAATGAGTCATTAGCTGAGCCTTTTGGTCGGGGCGTTGAAACTAATGATTCTTTGCATAACTATTTTTATGATCTAATAATTATATTCATACTTTTTCTGTAATACTTTGTTTATTTTCCCTAATATATAAATTTAACGATATTCATTTATTCTATTAAAAAAAGGAGAATGTTCAGAGTTTTTTATCAATTACTGAACATTGTTTAATGTAGTTTTCAAAATCATATGGGAATCATTTTTCAGTGTTTAACCCTCACATGCCAAAAGTTAAACATTCGATAACATACGAATAAAAATAGTGTCTAAAAAAATATAGAGACTAATCCAATGATAGTCTCTCAAGTTTAGCATATAATGATTCAAGCTTCTCCAGCTTCTCAACCTTCTTCTCCAATTCCTTATATTTCCTAAGCTGAGCCTCCATCTCCTTATATTCTGGTGATTGGATAGTCTGCACCTTAGTATAATTCATGAAGGTTAATTTAGGAATCAGCTTAACATAAATCTCCTTCATCTTATCAGGCTGCTTCTTATAATATGCAGCAGTAACTGGAGGTATAGTATGGCCTAACATGAATTCTATCATCATACTATCCACCATCATACCATCAATCACCGTACCAGATAAGGTAGTGGCGAAGAAGCTCCTCATAGCATGAGGACGGAACCGTCTACGAGTCCCATTACTAGTCCAACCCATCTCTAATTTATCATTCAATAAGCTAAAGAACCTGCTAATACTAGTCTTAGCTAATGGGAACAATAATTCGTCCTTACTAATGCTGCCCTGCTTCTTAAGCCTCTCCAACAAATACTTATTAGTGAAATCACATGCCTCCGGTGAGAAGAAGAATACATGCTCATAATGTGTCTTGCCCCTCTCCATAACAAAGGTCGGGATACAATCATGCTTATTAGCCAGGTCCTTAATCATCTCCTCAGGCCTAGAATAATAAGTGTATTTCCTACATGCCTTAAGATAATCCCCTACAGTGATCTTGACTAATGTATCAACATCTAATCCTGAAGAGGCCAGTATGGTTATGATGGCCTTATGGGATTTGTTATGGTCCTCCTCTATGGCGGCCCTAATCTCCTTCTTGAGTAGGACGTCCTTAATATTCTCCTTCTTAACCCTCCTAGTCCTTATCATTGGCAATTGTATATCATATGTTGTATAGAACATCTTCACGCTAGCCATTATGCCATTAATGGTATTAGGTGATAGGAAGGTAGTCTTTTTAGTTACAGCATGGGTTCTAGGATTCTTCTCCAGGTAATCCTGGAATTCAAATAATCGCTGAGATATGCGTCTGCGTCTCATACGGATATTATTATCCTCGTCCTCCTCTGCCTCGTTCAACAATTCTTCTAGGCTCATGTCATTAAACTCTGAATAAGTGTTTAAGTCGATGAGGTATTTCCGTCTGCTAGTGGCGTTAAAACCCCTTACAGCCTGGATATAATCTATTATCTTAATATTACTTTCTTTATCATACATATAGTATAATTTATAAGTTTACATTTATATACTTTTCTATCCATAAAGGTAATGTGTTTATGATTGGAATAATCCATAAAAAATAGAAAAAAGTATTACGAGAACGCTTAAAATTAATAAAAAAAGAAGGAAAAGTGTTTAAATGAATGTTATTTATCACATCAATTATAACACTTCAACCTTATAGAAATAAATAGCTCTGCCATTAGTGGCCTGGACGATTTCACTAGCCCTACAAGTCTTAACGCTAGAACGGGACGGGTCTAATACAGTGAATTTATTATCCTTAGCCTTATTAATGTGCAGATAATGGCCATAATTATAATCATACTGTAAACAGTATGGCTTAGTAGACCCTGCGGTCTGTATATGCCCTATGACTGGGATATTATTATCCAGGCACTTCTTAACAGCCTCATAGGTTCTAGGTATCTTAGTAACCTTATAACCTAATGACTTAGCGCCTGCTATCAAATTAGCGGGAGTAGTCTGTCCCTTCTCTACGGTCTTGAATGCTTTCTTAATGATTGATGGCTTAACCCAATCAAACAAATACTGTGTACACATCTGGAAGCTGTAAACTCCGCAGGTAATGCTATCAGGCTGATTATATAAAACTACAGGATTAGTAGCGGTACCATTCAAGGTAACCCAATTCGGATAACGCCCCTTATTCCTTATGAACAGGTTCTGTGCCTCGAATAATCCCATATAATGCTTCTTATCAACCTTCTGCTTCTTACCGTTCATATCCATCATGGTAATGGCAGCCGGTAATTCTCCACGCTTATGTGCATTCCTTAAGGCCTTCGCAGCCTTACTCATTTCAGCCTTGCTGAATCTAATAACCAATTTATCATCTCCTATTATTCTGTACGTACCCAGACATACACTGCTAGGTATGGAGGCATGTTATTATGTGCTGCACCGTCGCTCTCGCTTTGGGCGGTGCCTGTACCTCCAGTGTACTGATTAGTAGCTGTAGTGTATTCTGTATATATTGTAGTGGTTTGTCTGTTTGATGAGTATGTGTATCCACTATTGCTCCCACTTCCAGTAGACCAGTTGTATGGCATAGTATGCCTATGCTGATTCTGTGTATGCGTATGGCGGGGCATTTCAGATTTCTTAAGGCTCACCGTCGCCTCCCCTCCTGTTGATCCATTACTGTATGTGTCCCCTGAGGCTAAGAGGAATCTATCCTTTATACGTTCCCATGTACCGCCAAAGTATTCACTAGGATTAGTATTATTAACGGATAAGTATATGCTCCCTACGGGGTATTGTTTATCTAGTTTAACATTGAATAATACCATAGTTGCTGCCTCCTATTCTGAGTATACCACTATATAACCAAACTCTGTACTCCTCGCTAATCCTATGGCATTTGAGGCCCTGTTACCCACGTAATAGCTTAGTGTTTTTGCATTACCTTTAAACCTTACGCAGTTGTAGGTTGTTGAGGCATTGGAGCTGTTATATGTTACCGCTTTCATATTGGAGGTACGGGTGTATGAGGTGCTATCGCTTGTACTGTTTTTATATACTATCATTGGTGTTGCCCAGTTGGCACTTATGCTGCTATCGGTTGCGTATGTTGGTGTAGTGTTTATTTCTGCTTTTACCATTGCGTAGAGGCCTACGTCGTACCGGTTTGTACTGTTTACCCAAGTGGTGTTCCCTCCTGATGTGGTGTTTTGAGCTCCCCCATTGATGTAGACGAGTGCTGCTATTGGATAGCCGGTTCCATTATAAGCCAATGACACGCTTCCTGTACTTCCACCTGTACTGCCAGTTGTGAATGTTCCTTGTATTAACTTCGGACATTTATTAGTTTGTATATCGCTTATCTGTGAAACCAAACCTAATATTCCAGTCTGTGCAGAATAGGTGGCAGTTACTCCTTTGTTGTCTAATTCGGTTTCCAGTTGGTCTATTGTTTCTTGCAATGCACCATTCAATGTTGTTAAATCGTTTGTAATAATAATCATCTCCTACTCTATTATTAATGGTGTATCTCCTTCTTCAAAAGTTGCAGTTACACTTAATTCGGCTTCTGCATAGGTGCTATCTCCCTCAAATACTGCTTTCAAGGTGTATGTTCCCTCTGTATATATGTAACTATCTAACATAAACCATACTCTTCCATTGCTTGAATTTGCACTTGTCTTGTATGTTCCATCAATGTAAAGTTTTATTGGTTTGCTATTCAACCCAGTACCATTAATATCTTTAATATTTACTGCCCAAGTTGGTAACATCATTAAATCAGTTTCAAGCATATAAGTTGTCAAGAATGTTGGGTGTCCTACAATAGTTGCTATCGCTCCACTTACATCGGTTTGGTCTATATCACCGATTTTGTCAATGAGTCCAAGCAGTCCAGTAGTGCTTGAAAAAGTAGCAGTAACTCCTTTGTTCGCCAATTCACTTATTAACTGGTCTTTCATCTCTGCCAACGAACCCATCAAAGTTGATGTATCATTAGTCATTAACTACCACTTCCATTAATGTATTCAATCGCATTTGCAACCATTGTCTGACAAACATCTCCTTGACTTATGGATTTCACTACAATGTTCTTGATTGTCGCATACCTACTGGAAGAGTTTTTATCCAATCCAATACACATTGTATCCCAAGTATCCACTACACTTGCATAACTTTCAGTATCCCATTGAGTCTTTTGAACACCATCATAATAGACAGTCCAAACATAACCAATCTTTGTTATCTTTACACTTATCCATTGATTACAAGATGTTGCATTGGTAATATACCCAGTTGGCTTTGTTCCATTGACATAGAAGTTCAGTTGGTTACAATACCATTGTTGTATTCCTTTATAATCTCTCTGTGAAGTTCCTTGTGGAATTACAAGATACCCATTGTTATCACCAGTTACATAATAATCGAATGTGAGTTCCCAATCGATAGTGTTATCCCAACCATCTGACAAGTATCCACAACCATTGGTTAGTGTATTATTGGTGATTGTTGGAGTATATGTTGCAATAGTGGTTATGCTTTCTGTTCCATCAAGAGTAGGTTGATAAATAATAGTTGAGCCACCACCACTTATTTGTAGCACCTTATTCGCTAATGTGGTTAATCCATCACTTGCACTTGCAGAAACTCCCTTTGCAGTAATATTACTTGCTAATGTTTCCCCTAACTCACTCAAAGCACCATTAAGAGTCGAAGTATCATTTGTAATTTCTACCATCTCCCTATTGATTTATATAACTAATTGCAGCGCCTATAAGGTCCGCTAACGCTTTTCCCTGACGTGCGTCTAAAACTTTCCCAGCTGTAGTGGTGGTAAGGTCATTTGCAACATCTGAAGTTGTAAGCATACCTGTTATTGCTGAAGATGTCAAGTAAGTGTTCGTATCAATAGATCCATCGTTTTTGACAAGTCCTGAAGTATTAGATTTTTGGATATAATTGCTTAATGCAGATGAAGTTAAATAAGTGGAAGTGTCAATAGAACCGTCATTCTTAACAAGGCCTGAGGTGCTGCTCTTGCTAATCTTATTGCCTAAAGCAGTGTTAATGTCAGTGTTAATAGTAGCCTGTGTATCATTAGCACTAGAGCCTATGTTAGCGTGAGCTGTACCGTCCTTAACCTGAGAAGCTAATATGCTGCTAACCCTCTTAATCTTATCACTATCACTATAATCAGTAATTAGAATATTATCATTAGAAGCAATAGTAACAGCAGTGGAGGATAAGGCATTATCCAATTTCCCATCTAAAGAATTTTTAGCTAATTTTTCAGATGGAACCTTACTATCAGACAATGTACTGCCCCAAGATGTAACAATCTCAGACCCTCCCTGAATAGTAATATTGCCAGACCCTAACAAACTCTCATTATTAACAGTTTTAATATTAGACCCGCTAGATAATAGAGGTTGATAAGTGCTGCTAGCTGTGGAAATGGTTAAGTAACTATTCGTATCGATAGAACCATCATTCTTAACTAGCCCGGAGGTGCTGCTAGTCTCTATGAAATTACTATCATTAGTGAGGTCAGAAATTTTAGACGGGATAGATGGTTTATTAGATAAATCATTATATGATCCGCTGAATGTGCTATAACTATTAGTGTCTATCGAACCATCATTCTTGACTAGCCCTGAAGTGTTGCTTTTGCTAATCTTATTACTTAATGCAGTGTCTATGCTGCCATTAATGCTAGCCTGAGTATCATTAGCGCTGGACCCTATATTACTATGTGCTGTACTATCCTTGACTTGCCCTGCAAGGATATTAGCGACTCTCTTAACCTTATTACTATCGCTATAATCAGTGATGAGTATATTATCATTACTGGCTATGCTTACAGCAGTAGAGGATAAAGCATTATCAAGTTTCCCATCAAGGCTAGTCTTGCTTAACTTCTCGCTCGGAACCTTACTGTCAGAGGTTGTACTACCCCATGATGTAACAATCGTTACGCTAGCGTCATCACCGTTCGTAACGGTGAAGGTGTCCGAATCCCCGTCAGTATAGAGGATAGTGTAAGTGTCTACCTTACCAGAGGTTCCTGTCTTAGTGATGGAGGCTATGCCATTACCAGTCTCCCCGTCATCACCTACGACTTTCCCTAAATCATATTCCGTCATTATTATCATTCTCCATTATGAGTATTAGATGTGTCATAAATCAAATGCCCATTAGCATTAATATAATATGGATTATCCACTGCGTCAGGCAATTCCACTATCAGATGACCGTTATTGTCTATGCTGAAGGAGCCTGTCCCAATGACTGAGCCTCCTCCCCCGCCTTGTATGGTAATGTTGCCTGAGCCGAGTATTGAATTATTGTTTATCGTCTTGATATTCTCTCCACTGATTAGGCCATCTTGCTTATTGCCTATAGTATCGTCTATGGCCTGGTTAATCTCTGATTGTGTAGCATTAGCTGATGTGTCAATATTAGTTAATGCGTTAGAGTTTATTATTATGCTGCTATTATGTGTTGATGGGTGAGTGTAATAGTTAGCGTTAGCCTCTACACTGGCTAATTTAGTCTTTTCAGTCAAGGTATAATCATTAGATGACAATCCCTTGCCTATCTGTGTATCAACCTTAGCGAGCAGCTTATTATCTATCTCCTCCTTAGTGTATGTGTCGATATACTGTTCATCTACATGTCCCTTGCCGCTGCCATCGCCAATCTGTAAGTATAGATCATCACCATCACGCCAGAAATCCACCTGCGGCACTAACCTATTAACTACACTATTGCTCTCACCTAATAATTTATTAGTGAATTTGAAGCTGAGTTTAACATTCCATATTTTTAAAGAAGCGTTAGATTTATCACCATTAAAGTTAATCCCTATGATAAATCCTTGATTGACTATGATATTATTTAACACTTCCTCATCTAATCCGAAAATATCACATGATATATCTATATGTCCCGTACCATTTATTGCATAATTGACTAATTCCAGTTCTGCCATGTCATCATGAGAGAATGATACATTACTGATAATCATATTATCCTCAGCGGTATAATCGAATCCGAGTATCATCTCAGTAATGTTCTTTTGTGCCAGGTCCGGTAACTTATCCACCATGAAACCTAACATATCCTCCTCAGCAACATTATACTTAGTATACTTCTCACTAATATATAACCAATTATTACCTATATAATCCTCCAAATCAATGACATATGGAGAATTGACAATATTAAGAGCGTCAAGTGCTAATGTCAGATGGTCCTCACTGACTATATCGATGTCATTCCGTTGTCTCCTATCAAGATCCATGATTACTCAACCCATACCTTCTGTTCAGTCTCTACGAATTCATCAGTTATATCATCAACATACCTCGCAGGCACTGTCAGGTCCAGCTTAGCCTTGACTAGTTCCCTACGTTGCTTAGCAAGGTTATTCTTAACCTTCAATTTATTATCCACATCACCTAGTCCATACTCTGCCCTGATGACTGGCCTCTCATTAACCTTAGCCTTAACCGTCCTAGAGGCTACCCTATACTCGTTAGTGAGTATCGGATTAACCGTTTTAGTAGCCACATAATCATTAACATTAACCGCCGGCAATCCTACGACGGTGCATGTGAAGGTAGTGTCTGGCTTATAATATTTCTCAAGGTTATCATATGCTTCCTGGCTAGCCTCAGAGAATCCTGTATTATCACTGATGGATTCTATATGTGTCTGCTCACCATACCTTAGGACATCTTCCAGATGACTCTTACGGGCATACCTATACTTTACAGTATCCTTATTCTCATTAGTCAATGACTTATATAATGTAACGCTATTATTGACTAAATCACTGGTCGGGCTATACTTGACATTATTAATGCCTATGATGTCCCCGTCAAAGCCCTCATTGAAGGTAGCCTTAACATCTGTAGTGTCTAGTATCTTGCTAAAGTTTATGGCGTCGTCCTTCCTATGCTTACTATAGACTATGTTAGTAGTGTAATTTGCCTTGCCTAGTATGTCATTGATGGCGTCATATAATGTCTTGCCGCCAGTGCCTAAGTTCTCAGAGGTTACAATCTCTCCGCTCTCTAATCCGAGATTATAAATATCCATCTTATAGGTGCTATCCTCCTTTATCATATCATATAATTTAGACTCGTCCACATCATCAGTAGTCTTATCGTCCTTCATATGCTCAAAGTGCCGGAGGATATTAACCTCCTTAAGATAATACTTATGCGGCTTCTTCAATGTTACCTGCCCATTCTCATATGATAAGAGATTACGCTCCTTCTCAGCAATATACTTCAATAATGGTATCTCATTCCGGAACCTGCTATTATTCTGCCACCTTAACCCGCTAGGATTAGTGAATTTATCCCTATCCGCTGAGGCACTGGCGAAGTCCACATAGATAGTATTAGGTTTGATAGAATCATCAACCGTATACTTGATCTCCAGGTAACCCTCGAAATGTGTACTAGTGTTATACCCATGCTTGACAGTATACTTCTCCTCCTTAGTCTCAGTAGTGGTGGAGCCCTTATTACCAGCTAATGATAATCCAGCGCCCTCGAATTGTTTATTACGTATCTTACTCACTATGTTAGCGGTTGTAGTGTCTTGTATCCATGTTATGCCATGATTCTTAAGGAATTGTGCAGGTTTAGCTATGCTAACTAATCCTGGTATGTTGCCCTTACCATCATGTGCTAGGCCAACCTTCTTAGCGGTTGCAATATCCACGCCGCCAGGCTGCTTGACGAAGATATACATTAGACTAGCCTTCTTCAATTGTGTTTTCCTAAACCAGTCTGATTGTTTATATCCTGTATGGTCTGATAATACTTCAATGTCTATCCCGCCGAATACGCAGACAAATACATCATTCTTGCCAGTGCAGCCTAGTTTCTTAGGATTAGTATGTGCATTAGGATTCCTGCTCCCAATGACAGTATTCTGTCCTAGTGCCTGGAATGCTGCTGCTATCTGATTCATTCTCTTAATGTCTGCGGATTTGCTATTAATCTCATCACTTACTATATGGAATGTCAATGTCATATTATCACCTTAGAATGGTTTAGTAGGATATGTTGAATACTTAGCATTAGCTAATGTGCCCTGCTTCTTATAATAATCCTTCCAGCCTTTACTAGTTGATGGGTCTACGATTATGCCATTAATCTTACAGAATACATGCCCAGTACCGCCACCGGCAGGTTTAACATGCACATATTGGAGGTTAGGCACATTCTTATAATTGCACATATCTAATAAGAGTTCAGCCTTACAGCAACAATTACCCACTTTAGTGGATAATGTCTTAGCTGGCGTCTGATAGAACCCTTTACGTTTACTATTATGCTTGATGTTATTAACTATCCATTTCCATAATGGCTTGATAGCATTCTCACCAGTAACGTCCTTAGCGCTCTTATCAGCCTGTTTAGTTACGCTGCTGGATACGCCCTTCTGAGTGGTTATGACATAAGTCTCTACAACCTCTTCCTCAGTCTCCTCCTCTCCTAAGCCATAGGTTATGAAGAGGTTAGGCTTATTATTGATGTATGCTCCCTTATCGCTCTTGTAAATGTTAATGCTCTGCGGATTATTCCTGTTGATACCATTACGTAATTGTATCTTATTCTTATAGACAGTATAATCCATGTTATCATTAGCCAGCTTATCAGTCTTGCCCTTCTTATAATAACGTAGTATCTTAGCCTTCTTAGGCACTAAGGATTTACCCATTATGATATTATTCTTTACTGGAACCTCTGCATGGTTACATAGGAATTCTATAGCGTCGCTGTAATAGTCATAATGTTTTAGACAATCATTAGCGAATGTGTACTTAGTCTTTTCCTCCTCCTCTGCACCATTCATCAGGATTTCTGACATGCAGTATCGGCGGTCAAGGTCTATGACCCTATCCGCACATTCTAACGTTAATACGGTGAGTTTATCATCTACATTAGCTGTTGAGACGTACCCTCCGAATACCTGTTCCTCCTTGCCATCAGTACGTTTCACGTACCAGTTAATCTCGTCCCGGTAATCAAATACTAATCCTGAACGGTTAGCGTTAGGATCAGTAGGCATTAACACCTCATCTAAGGCATGAGAATACATGAATTCAGCAGTCATAGTGTTTATCTGGAATTCATCAGTATGTGATGTCTCAGCGCTGATAGGCACTAACTGGTCCGTATCCAGGAGCGGATAATGTGATTCATACACATAATACCTGCGTATGATTATGCCATAGAATACTAGTGTCGGGGATAATTTCACCTTGATATTATTAGTGCCCTCCTTTAGGCTGCAATATATTATGTGCCTATTATAGTTCATGTCATTACTGACTACCTTATTATAGTCTATGTTATCATTACCCGCATCTACGCTGATGTATGCGTCATCTTCTAGTTTGACATTATCATATGTCTTATAGGTGTTAGTGTATAATATCTCTATCCTGTAATGGTCTGATGTGGCCTTAGCGTCATACTTGAATTCAAGGTTAAGATATGCTCCCTTCTTATATTCCTTATTATATTTAATGCCAGTCATGCCATCAAACCAGCACTTATCACCATTATGTGAGTAGTTGGCAGGATTAAGCGCAGTATACATGGTATCCTGTGTCTTATCATAGCTGTATATCTCGAACCTAAACTCCTCACCATCTAATCTTATGGTATTAGTCCTGTTAGCGTCAAAGTTACGGGTTATATGCTGGTTTCTAGTCATTTATTCCCTCCATTCAACATTAACCACCTGGTCCTTACTGTTCAAGTATTCTAGGAATACCTTCTCCACATCATCATATTCGGAATAATCCTTCATGTATGGTATGAGGATAGTCTCCTTACTCTTAGTAAGGTTCCGTAATGTGAAGGATTGCTTGTTAGGCCTTGCAATGGCTAATCCGGTCGGGGAATCATCATCATAGAGGCAGGCATAATATGTCTCGTTAAAGGATAATTCTACCCTAGTGGCATTGGCTAGGCTCCTGTCAATGTCATAGCCTTGTTGGTTAGTCTCCTCATCTTCAGAGTCTCCCTCATACAACATTATGTCCTTGAATGCCACATCACCGCCTGAGCCGGCGAATATGAGCATGAAGTCTATGTATTTCACATTATCAGGCACATCTTTGAAGGTTGCCCTGATAGTGTCAGGCTCCCCCTCTTCTCCTAATGTTATTTCCTGCACGTCCTCCCAGTAACCGTATTGGTGTGCCTCATTCTCCTTAACCTTACCATTCTCACCATAACCCCTAGCCTTGATCTTGAGGCTGGTGATGTCATGTTGCACTAGGTAATCGATTAGTAATGAGAAGGTTGGCGCTGGTTTCCGGACGTATGCGTCTGATGGGAATATGACCGCTATCTTACTATCACTATTCATACGTAACTTGATAGCATTCTCATTCTCGACCACCTGAGTGGTAATGTCAGCAGTGTATGCTGCGTCATAGTATTCATTATAAACAGTATCCACTAGGCATAGGTCGAAGTTGTCTAATCTGATATTCTCTCCGATATGGAGTTCCTGATTGAATAATTGTATGCTCATGCGTGGATTGAATATGCTGTAGGTGGCGTCATGTTCCTCCACGTATCCCATGTTAAACTCGTTGTCTATAGTCTCACAATAGACCCTATTAACCAGGTTGAGTATGCGGAGGTCATCATATTCATGTTCCACCTTGATGAATGGTCGGCCCCTCCACATGGTCCATTTAGTATCTCCGAAACGTATAGTGGCCTTATCATCACTGTATGTATTGACTATCTCAAGGTTAGGCTCCTCATGGAGATGGAAGGTTTGGCAGATAAACCAATCCTGTGTCTTTTCATCATACCTGGATATGACTATATAACCACTATACCTATGGAATTCTGCCCTGACTAATCCATTGGATAAGTATACTGGGCTGTATCCGCCATCTAAATTGAATAATGATATGCCCGTCTCGGTCTTAAGGTCGGTTCCGCCCTTGTATTGCAGGTATGGGTTACAAAGGTATTTGGCGCCCTTCTTGCCCTCTTCTACGAAGTATAATCTTCCCTCATCGCTTAACCTAGTGAATCGGGTTATGCTGTCTGGGATTGGTACGGGGCTGCATAATAACTTTGAATAGTCTAATTCAGTATTGCTGGTGAGTATGTCCTCAATGATTCTATACTGTATCTTACCCTTTAAGTCATTTAGTCTCTCGAACCTGCTATTATTATACATGATGTCCGTCTCGAGCTCATAATTAGCGTTCGGCAATGTGATATTACTTAATATGACCTTGCCTCCGCCAATGTCCCCCTCGCTTAACATGCCATAATCGATAAGGTTTAATACGTTCTTCCTGAGACTAATGTCTATGTTAGAACCGAATATTGTACCGTCATAATCCTCGACGGACGGTGTAATCTCTGCCACTGGCTCATAATAGACATATACTCCATAGAGTGTTATTGGCCCGTTGAGTATGCCTAATGTATTATATGTTAATTCAGTAGTGGAGTAGATTAACTGGTTATTATAATAAATATCCCATTTATCACCGTCCCGGCTAATCTTCCAGTCCCCGCTTATGTTAGAGTCTATGATCTTCTCATCTATTATATTATCATTCTTTATTAATGTGATATAACCATTCTTAACAATTAATGTCTCGGATTGGTTAGCGTCTGAGCCTATCATGAATGCTCCAATGTCATTATCCCCTATATCAACCTTGAATAATAGTTCATACTTGTTAGAGTCAGTGTATTCGTCAGTAACTGCTATTGTATTGTCAGAGTCTCCGCTGGAGATTGTTGAGTCATCAATAGTAATATCTTCTGTTCCGTACTCGTTCCAGTTATCAGTGTCATAGAAGAAATCACCTATATGTGCATATCTTGTCTCCTCAGTGAGCTCGGCTGTAGTAGCATAATAACTTCCTTGATAATTATCCGTACCCTTAGTGAATATTTGTAATTGCCAATCTCCTAAACCTAATAGGTATTCTATATGGGAGATAGTAGTATTATCCACGAGGTAAGAATAGAAATAGTATTCCTCGAGAGTGTCTATCTTAGTTAATTTCATGATATAATATTCATTAACCTTTTCATGTAATCCTGCATTAGAATTATGGGCTAATATATTCATGTCCTGATAGGTCTGTCCTAAATATCCAAAACCATTTTGGGTTAATGTAACAGGTTCTGCTGAAGAGGAAGTTACATTGAATGACATACGGGAAATCATAGGCTCCATGAATTCGTTTTCCTCAAAGAAAAATGCTATCTCATAATTTCCCTGCACCTCATTAATCATACTGACAACAATATCAGAATAAAAACGAGTATACCGGCCATGTGTTGCTTTAACCATTACTACATAATCACAATGTTCTTTGAATCCTGCTAAGGTGGTTACATTAGAAGTATCTCCATTAACATTAACTCCCAGATACGCTTTTGAACAAGGTATATGACAATTGTAAGTATGACGGTATTCGATTAAATCCCCTATTTTTGCACTGGACGGGCTATGAGACGCTCCTAAGCAACCAATATCTATAAAATTAGCATATCTCTTATCTTCTATGGTTTCAAGAGTCAATGTTCTACAGCATGAGTGCCAGTTAGTAGAGTCTCCCATATAAATAAGTGTTACCTTAAATGTTCCAATACCCATATGCTCATAATAATTTAATCCCTCATATGATGTACGATTATCTCCTGGAAGATTAACTATTATTCGGAAAGCAGTCCTATAATCTAGCTCTTCCCAGCCACCTCCCCAATTTTCCAGTATTTTATTACCTTCCACTTTAACATCAGCTACATCTTTCTGAGGTGCTGGCGCAAAACTTACTAAATCAGACAACAATACTTCATCATATGAAAGGTTACCATAAAACCTTGTAGTTATCACCACTGTTTCATCATGAGTCATATAAGGAATCCTTAAAACACCTCTTGCGTCTACATAAAGGACCATATCCACATAAGGATCTTCCCCTGCAACATTAGGAGTTATAGTGATTCTTACAGGCACATTTCCTATCGGTTGGTTATACTCATCAAGTAGAGTTATAGTATAGAGTGAAGAGCCTCCTTCTTCAAGTTCCAGATTCTCAGAAATTAGTTGAGAACCTAATTTCTTATGTTTATTTATATTAATCTCCTGACTAATGACCTGCGGATTATAGGTGTCATCACCACCATAATGTACATCGACCAGCCAGGAATCACCAGCCAGGTATAATGGAGCATTAGCCACGCCCTGAGCATTACTAGTAACTGGCAAGACATAGGATTCCTGCTTATTATATATTCCAATAATCAAATCCTTGCTTAATGGGTTCCCTGCGTCATCAGTAACCTTGACATAATAATCCTTCTTAGGATCACCTTGTAAGAGCACAATATCATCAGCCTCTATGATGAGATTCTTAGGTTTCATGATGTTAATGTTCACTTCCTGCTCGAAGCTTACAGGCTGATAGATTGTACCATTATCTACGAAGCCTTTCATGTTCACCTTCAACATCTTAGTACCATTAGTCCAGTCCACTGGTATGGTTATCAGACCGTTAGTATCACTAGTTGCGGTCCTCTCATAACCGTAGGCGTCTGAGCCTATATCCTTATAGGAATAATGTATCATGATATTCTCTACGGGGTCATCATTATCATCTAATACTGTGAATGTGTATGATTCTCCAGTGTTGGTTATTATGACATTATCACTATACTCGAAGTGTAACACTACCTCATCATAATCTATCACTGTGCCGACGGTGTACTCGCATGGCCTATACTTGTCAGTGCCCTCATATATTAGTTGTATGTCATAGTCTCCATTGCCGAAGTCCATCGGGAATATTATCCTGCCGAATATGTCAGTCATCACGTTAAAGGTATTGCTGTATCCCCTATTATCATTGACTCTGATAATCACCTTCTCATTAGCGAGCCCGTTATTATCAATATCCAATAAAAATAATTCAAAGTTAGTGTTCAAGTCATCGAATACTGTATCGTCTAATGTATTAAAATGAGTGATGGTCTTTTTATCCTCTAAAAGCAGTGCCAAATCCCCATAGCCTAATGCTATTTTATCATAATTGAGCACATTATAGGCTGAGCCATCATAAACCTTAGAGGTAACATCAGCAACATTCAACACCTGATTATTACTATAATCATAATGCTTGAAATTATTATATAAATGCTCAAATAATACCAGCCTAGTATCCTTATCCCTAATCCTCAATGCCATCTCCCAGTTATTATCATAATCCTCAGACATCAAGGCTGGCAATTCATTACGGAACCTCAGACCATAAGTAGCATAATCATTCAATTCATCATTACTATTAATAGTCAAGTTAGTGCCACTAGGCAATTCATAACTACCCGCATAATTACCGTAATCATCTTCAAGGTTAGTAAAGAATTGGTAATAGTTCAGGTTAAACCTTTCAAGCAGATCACTATTATAGCTCAAGGTCTCGCTGAGGAAATAGCTGATAGTATTATTAGTCAATTTATCCTTAGGCTCAATCCTAAACTTAGTCAATAACTTATGAGTGATATAATCAACCGTAGGCTGACATTCATATAACAAGTCATTAATCTTCCTGATATTCTTAATCTCAGACAATTCAGCCCAGCCCCTATGATTCAACGGGTCCCCGTCCGGCAATTCCGGACAAGTATCAATAGGTATAGGCTTATCCATCTCAAGTAATCCCTTCAAAGTGGCTACGTCCTGCCATTTCATACGTAAGGTCATGCCAATCTTCTCTAGATAATTACCCTCCTTACCTAAGTATCTACGGTTAAGGTACCTAGTATCAATCAAGGAGTTAGTAACATCACTAGTAACGTCCCTCTTATGAGCCCTAGATAATGGTATGCAGCCGATGAATGCTATAAGCTCCTCTATTGGTATCTCAAGGTCTCCCTTCTTATCCATGAACAAGTTATGCCTGCTGCTCCTACACCTTATGCTCCAAATGTCCGGGATACCAATGTTTACACTATTCTGCACATAGGATTTATCTCTAGAATATTCACAATCAAATACGAATATGGTAGGCCTAGCAGGCAATACGACCAGGTCTCCCGTATAATCCTTATCATTAGAATATGAATGAGTGGTTATGGTGCCAGTACCCTCAGACACTGCCTTGAATGGTATCCTAACATGTGCCTGGAAATCAACATTAGGATTATCAGTCTTGACACATAACATGCCATCAGTCAAATCGATGGTTATAGTCCTACCCTCATACTCATAAGATATAGTATTGTTACGATTAACCTCCTCAACATTCACATTACCCTCAAGATCCTCGAATACTGTACGGATAGGCATATCCACTTCTATATTATTAGGCAATGACAAGTTATAACAATGGTATAAGTGCCCGTTGCCCTCACCCTGCATTATAATATCAAAGTATCCGTCCTCATTATCATATGATGGATAGAATATGTACACTACCTCATCTGATGGTATGTACTGGAATACATTAGCAAACTCGAATACGCACTGATTAGCCGGGTTATCATTCCATGTATTACATGCGTTAAGCTCATATATGCCCTCATATGGGAATACTAGTTTAAACCTGTGAGTCAATGATTGATTCCTACAGATGTTCGGGAAAAAGAGTTCATCAGGATAATCAGCACTATCCCATACTCCATTGCCTCCTAAATCAGTCAATTTGCAGCCTGCGGGAATGTCTAGGCTTAATGAGGTGGAATCACAATCACCAGTATTCTTGACAGTCAATTCCCATACTGCACCGTCCCTAGTATTGATGTTATCAGGTGATAAGGAGGAGTATATGGCTATCCTAGAAGTGTTACGATGATATTTCACTGAACATCTGGCCCTATTGACGCTGATAGTGGATTCCTTAGTAGTCCTAGTCTTATCCCAGACTAACTTTATCATTATGCCCTTATTCCATTGTTGAGGAGTCAAGGCACCTAAATTATATTGTATAGTATAAGTATCAGCCTCTAAGACATTATCCTTCTTCTGATAAGATGAGACCTCCCTAATGAACGTGTTATTGCCCTTCTTACCAACATAGACTCGTATCTTCGGTATGCTATTCTCCTTGAGCTTATACTTCCCAAACATTATAGTGAAGGTGGAGGCGTCGATGGTCCATAATGATGGGTCAAGGAAATCAGTAGCGTAACGATAAACCAAATCCTTAGGCTTATACTCAGTCTTACTCTTACTACCCTTAAGGTACACATAACTAGCGTATCCATCACCAGTCCTAGCCTTCTCCAGATTCTGCCAGGTAGCTCCTGCGTCCTTCTGATACAAATCCTTACAATTCTTATATGTCTTTAAGGTCATTAATTATCCCTCTATCCTATTACAATACCCTACACCAGCGAATACTCCATCATATGGGAGATTAACGAAGTTACGTATCCTGATAGGTGATGGTATAGTAGCATATGCCATTACAAAATTCTCATAGCCTAACGTAGTCTCCCTCTTGACTAGGAATACGCCTTGCAGATAAATATTCTGGCTATCACCAACCTGTACCTGTATGCTAGAGACTTCCCCACTATTCAAACCAATAACGAATCCACCGTCCCAGTCATTGATTGGAGTAACCTCCAGCTTGAAATTAGGCATTTCCACGCCATCAGGCAGATTAGTATAAACATCTTGAAGATCAAGTAATGATAAGCCTACCGCGTCCTCATCGATACAGCCAGTATTCTCATCTATACATGAATAAATATCACTAGGAACCTGCTCTGCTAAGAGGAAGGTATAATCTCCCTCACCGACTTCAGAGAATATGTCATTAAGGTTAGTAATATCAAATTGTTTATTGAAGAATTTCCAGAAATACTTAGTCTTATAGAATACAAAAGTCTCCTCAGCCATGTTATGCCTCCTTACAGCTATTATGCCCTACAAACTCACTACCCTCCATCAGTGAGATAGTGTTCTGGCATTTGATAGGAGTAGATAACCGGGCGAATGCTATGCAATAATTATCATCACTAGTCTCAGTGCCAGTCTTAACAACCGCTACGCCCTTCACATAAAAGGTTACATCATCACTGATTGGTATATCAACGTCCTCAGCTACATAAATGCTGAAACCATTCTCTCCCTCATCAATCCAACGTATATCCACTGAGAATGTTGTCCTAGTGAATCCAGTAGTTATCTGTGTCAAACCAGTAGTTGATAAGTCTATGCAGCCAGTATCAACATCTATACAATTCTGAAAATTCTCAGGCATACTAGAGAATAATAATAATTCATAATCACTATCATTCAATGTATCAACATCAGTGATAACCATCTGCCTATTAAGGAATTTCCAGAAATACTTACTCTTCCTAAAAGTTAATATAGTCTCATAATCATCTGCCATCTTAATAACCCCTAGCCTTATCCGGGCTGTTCAATTCATAATACACCTTCTCGGAGGTTGATTTAATACGGTTATCCAAATCATCAACGCCATAGATTGTGGAATTGGATAAGTCCACATTAACAATAAGCCTCCTATCATTATTAGTAGTACCATAACTATTAGTGTTCTGTGAGCCGAAGTATACGCCTTGTGTGCCTCTGAAACGTCCATGCTTCTGGAATTGTGTCATATCATAGAGTTTCCCGCCGACCATAGCCGCTGCGTGTCCCATACCATTATATGAGCCTAAGACCATATGCCCTCGTAAACCGAACATCTGACCTAATCCTAGTATGAGCTTAGCGCCATCAAAACAGTTAGCTGCACCATCATTCCATGTCTCCCCTACAGTCTTTTGACTATTCGGATAGAATTGATAACTACCAGGATTACGGAAGCCCCTAGCAGTCAATATCCCACGTAATGCTCCCTCAAAACTATCAGATGGGCCATATGCTGGAGTGTTTATTCTCTTAACATTCCTATTGCCACCAGTCCTAGCACCATAGGCACCATTAGCCCCGAAGCCTGGTATATGTATCCAGCTGAACGGATTAGCCGCAGCAGAGGCTGCGTCGCTGGCGGCTTTGGCTATGTCATCTTTAGCGTTCCTAATCTTTTGTACAACCTCGTCCATCTTATCCTGCACAATCTTAGCTATACTGCCTATTCCGCTCTTGAATTTATCATAAATCCCCTTACCAGCATTATATGCTTGAGTCTTTAAAGTGTTCCCAGCATTAGTCAATGATGACTTAGCCTCATTCCATTTCTTCTCCAACATACTCTTAAGATTAGCTAATCCTTGCTTTATACCCTCAACGGTTTTCTTACCATCTAATATGCCTAAGCTAAACCATTCAACGCCTTTCTCAGCTAATATAGTGGTTACATCACCTAATGAGTAATTGAAACCATCATTAACCCATTGCTTAGTAGATTCAATGTTCCAATCCTTGAATGGGTTCCAATCACCGCCAATACTGAAACTATTAAGAGAATCACTTAATGGCTGCCAGAAACTATCCCAATCATTGCCTAATTGGGTTAATGTATCATTAAAATCAGACTCGAAACCAGACCATGCCTCTTGTAAACGTGGGACGTCCCTGAATGGGTCAGCCCAGAATTCTATCCAGGACAATTTAGCACTAGCCCAGAAATTATCCCAGTAAGCGCCTAACTTATCAAATCCTGAAGTGTTAGGATCAGCCATTTTCTGCATGGCTATTTCCCTATCAGTATAAGTATCATTCCAATCCTGGTTAAACTTGACAATATCCTCATGAGACTTCTTAGCATTATCCAATTCCTTATTAAGTTGCTTATTACGTTCCAACCTCTTATCTTCCTGGTATGCTAGTATCTCCTGCATTTTCACGCTCTCACGTGCAGCGGTTCCCATACCATAAGTGTTATCAACATAGGTCTGGCCCTGTGTACCCTTATTCTTATTAAGTTCCTCATTAATCTTCTTAAGGTTCTCATATCGTTGGCCTTCTACCTTAGTAACGGTAGTGGTGTAACGGGTCTGTAACCTAGTAGCATAAGCGTACTCTTCCTCAGCGGCCTTCAAGGCGTCAGTAGTATACTTTAATCCTTCCCTAGCCTCATTAAGCCTATCAGTCTCCTTAGCTGAGAGGTTAGTCTTACTGCTTAACTCATCAATGGTTTTCTTATATCCTTCCTGCTTAGTCTTTAACTCATCAATCTTAGCCTGCCCATTAGCTAATGAATCACTAACCTTATCAAAACTAGCACTTAGATTATTGAAGTTAATGATTAATGGCGCAACCGCTATGGCTATCGCAGCTGCCACTGCTATGATTGGTAATAATGAGGCTAATAATGCTGCACTAGCGCCGGCTGCTCCCATAGCCGCTACCTCTTCTGTAGTGTATGCTGTAACGATTAATGGGCTAGCTGCTAATCGTTCATATAATCCAACGATTAATCCCTGATTAGCCACTGTCTCAGCCTCTAAGCCAAATATCTTAGTGGCTATAGTCTTAGCCACGCTCATGTTAGCGATATTCTCACGTTCCATAAGCGCTATCCTAGCCTCTTCTATGCTCATGCCCGTTTCCATAGTCAAGGCCTCAGCCTCTAAGGCTAATTGTTGAGCCCTAATCTTATCGACTTGTAACTCTCTCATGAAAATGTCCCTGCTGATAGCTGCGTCGCTTTCAATTATGACTTCCTCTTCAATAAGGCCCCTCTCAATCAGTTCCTGATGGATTAATTCCTGACGATACATGGCTTGGGTTTCCCTCTCCCTAGCCATAGTCAATTTTTCAATAGCCATATCCACCGCTTCAGAGATGGATAATTCCTCATTCTCGCTCAGGATATGCTTAGTCTTAGCCATTATGGCCTGTTCCACTGCTAGACTCTCATTCTGTCTAGCTAATGCTGATTCTTGTATAGCCACTGTCTGAGCGAATTGTGATTCTATATTATGCTTTACTGCTAAGGCTTCCATTTCCTCAGCATAAGTGGTCTCGGCTAATGCACGTGATAACCCCTCATTAGCCGCTATCTCAGCATTAATGCCCATAAGATTAGCGGCCCTGACAGTGGCGAAGTTAGCCATGACGCCATAAAGCTTATCAACCGCAGCGGTTATGCCAATGAGTCCACCACCGATTAATGCCACTGCCTGACCTCCAGCACCTAGACTATTCCATGAGGATTGTAGCCAATTCATAGCGTCAATCATAGCATTAAAGCTTCCAACGATGGAAGGAGTAATCCTGCCGACCAGGTCAGTGGCGAATTCTCCGAACCTATTCTCTGTGATGAGCATTACATCATTTAATGAGGTTGCTTTCTGTGCTATGACGTCCCAATGACGAGCCTTACCAACCTTTTCTAATGCAGTGTATAATCCTTCAATATCCTGTAGATCACCAGACCAGCCAGCAGCCTTAATCTCAGCCTGTCCTACACCAGTCTCTCTGCTCAACCTTAGGAATTCGCCCTGTGAAATATCCTTGATAGCGAGGATAGCCTCCTCAGTTTTCCTACCAGCCCTAAGATATTCGTTGATAATCATAGGCGCTACATTACCTATCTTCTCCATTTGTTGTACATTAAGGTTGAATTCTGTACCTAAGGAGGTTAATGTCTCTCCTAACTGGTATTTGTTCATCTTAGGATATTTCTTCAATATACTATCTAGTGTCCTATCAAAGCTTTTCTGCTCAGTGGTCGTCATCTTCAAGGCTCGGAAATATGATTCCATCTCACTTTTAGCCTTGACAGTGGCAGCCGCTGATTGTGTGATAGCGTCCACGAATTGGTAAGCATACATACCGAATATGATAGACCCAGTAGTCTTGAGCGTACGCATTAGACGATTAGTAGCGGATAATGTGCTGTTAAAGTTCCTAGCTGATTTGCTAGCTAATCCGAAGCTGCTAGTCAATTGAGTATTAGTGGCCCGAGCCTGATTAGTGGTAGTGGCTAGACCCTTCATCTGTCTCTCAGCATTCTTAACACTATTAGCAGCCTTATTAGCCTCAACATCAGTAACGGTCAAATCCTTATTCAAACCATCTAATACTGTGTCCCCGCTCTTAAGGCCATTAACATTACCGACTAAGGTCTCTAATCGGCGTACAGCATTCTGTACTGCTGTATCGAATTGTTTAGTATCTAACTGTAACGTACCCTTAACTTCATAATCTGCCATGTACTGCCCTTCTCATAGTTTGTATATAACGATTCTTAACTGGTGTAATGCTCATAGCCATACCCTTACGCAAGTAACGGGAACCGGTTCCTGGAGTAGTGTATCGCTTATATTGTTTATGTTCCTGGATATAGGAGTATACGAATCCTCCCTTACGACGAGCCCTATACTCTACCTCCACCACTACCTTATTAGTCCCATAAGTATTAGTGGCCCTGTAACTGCCCCTTAACTTACCAATCTTTTTAGGAACATATGGTAAGCTCTTCTTACGGACCTCATGCGCTACCCATTCTGATTGATTATTCAATTCCTGCCTAACATGGGGCCTGAGGTTGCTGAAATACTTCTCATAATTTCCTCGCCACCTGATCTTTAACATTTTATATCACGTATGATTCAATAGCTAATTCCGCTTCCTTGCTATTCTTATGCTTATTAGGTATCATGGTCCCAGTCTTAGAGGTTGTCTTAGCCGCTAATTCTTGCCGCTCATACTCCCGGTTCTCATACTCTATCACTTCATACTCCTTATCTAACAGGTATGATATTACCCTGCATGGAGTATTCATAAACTCTTCAATGCTCAGTGATAAGCCATTAATCCTCTTGACGAGGATATAATACTCATCTAACAGGTTCTCCTCTAATAATTCTGACAGTAACTTGTCATCACCATCAGCATTAACTGGGATTAGTGCCTAACCTATCATCAATAGTCTTTTCTATAATCTGCTTCCACTTATGCTCCATCTCTGGTATGGTCTGTCTAGCGTCATACATCTGTTTAAAGACTCCAGCATAACGCATAAATAATTCGTCAGTCTCAGTAGCCTTCTCATAATATTCCTCTGGAGTAATGTCTATCATTTGACTAGCTAATTCGGCCATGCGCTTAGGCACCTCCTCATTTAGCTGGTTAATCTTCTCCTCCTGTTCCTCATTGAAGGCTATAATCTCCTCATTAAGCTTCCTAAGTTTCTTACGCAATTTAGTACGTTGATTCATGGATTCCTTGATAGCCTCTAAGTCCTTAGTCTCCTCAGACTTTAATAGAGTAATCCATTCCTCCACGTCATCAATCTCCTCCTGTACTTCCTTCTGCTTATCTAATAGCTTCTCGGATTCTCGTACGATAGGATTATAGGAATTCATCAATTCCTCTATCCTGCGTTGATAATCCCTAGTCTGCTTCTTAGGCATATCCTTATACTTACGATATTCTCCGCAAATAAACACTTTATCGTCTTTAAACATTTAAACATCTCCTTTGAAAGGCTAATATGGGATTTGAACCCATGACCGATGGTTATCCTGGCCTCTGACACCCTTTATCTCCACTTATAGAGGCTTACAAGACCATCGCACTACCAGACTATGCTAATTAGCCTAAAAAAATTTAAAAAAAATAATAAAAGGTTTTATGAATCATCAGGCAAATCAACACCGATAATAGTCGTACTACCCACATCATCAGTATCAATCTCTAACTCTGTACCATAATGTAATGCTGATAAGGCATTGATTATAGTAACCTCTATAGGATTAGCGGTTCCATTAGCCCTAAGGTTATAGGTTGCTGTGATGGTCCTCTTATCATCGCCTGATAAGTTACCTAAATCACAATTACTAATCTCAACGTATGGTAACCATATGCTAATGCTAGCATTAACTGGTGTACCAGGATTAGAGCCTACAGTTTCGATTAATCCTCCCTCACATTCTAAGAGTATTTGCTTGAATAATGGTGTCTCAGTAGCATATACTCCATGAGGTTGGCCTGTAAGCCATTCATCATAAAGGAATGCGCTTGCTGGGTTCCAGTTAAACTCTGCTGTACCCTCTATCTCGAAGTCTCCCTTATCCGCGTTTTGTTTACCGAATTCAGTGTTTAAACAATCGCTCTCCTCAAGGTTATTCCTGATAGTTAAGGTATTGCTGGTTAAACAGTCATAAGCGTAATTATCCTTATTACTAGAGGTTAATGTTACGTTAGTAGGTGCAATGTATAATTTAGTATTATTCTTAGGTAATTTGATAATACTAGATGATAATGTTCTAGGTTGATTAGGTTGGTTAGGTATTTCCACATCAGACTTGTATTGTGGAGTAACGGACCAACCGTTATTATCAATAGTGATTTCTAAGGTATCCATGACCGCATTATTATAGATTACTGCGTCCTTCAAGGTTGCGCTGTACTGGTTAATCAGTGTAGCCACTGGCAATATCTTAGCAGTGGAACCGTCCTTATAGATCTTCCATTTCTTAGCAGTAGTAGCGTTAGTAATCGCTGCGGTTACAGTGTCATGACTACCTAATGCCATGAATAAATATTCCTCTATACATTCCCCTAACAATAATTTATGAGTATATTGTGGTGAGGAGCTAGCGTCTGTCCTATCACTTTGGATAACTAATGAATCCCCACCAGTGTGTCCGGTCCAGTCCTCAGTGGTTATTTCAGTGTTAGGCGCAAAATCGTTTCCTCTCGCTAGGATACCACCAGCAACCGGATAATCAGGATAAGTACCATCTTCTCCGAGTTCCTTTAATGCTAATAGCCAATTATGATGTTTACGATTATATGTTGCCATCTTTATTTATCTCCTTTCGTTTTCTTTTTCGTTTCTGCTAATTCAAACAATGGAGAATTCTTACACATACTAATAAACATATTGTCGTTATCTGGCACATCATAAACCTTATCAGGTTCCAATGTTCCACCTGGTCTGATGAGGCCTGCCATGACAAAATCTATACAGCCTAATGGCTGCTTGCCAATATATTTAAATTTCATAAATAACAATCTCCTTATAAATTATAACTTAATAAGTATCTTACCGCCATAATGTTCATCATTACTTCCTTATTATCATTATATTCAGTCAATGCGCGTATCTCTATCTTCTCTAATGCTCCAGCGCCCTTATACTCTAAATCCTCGAGGTTCGGGTGGATATTAGATGGTATTACAGTGGCTAAGTGCTTGACTATCTCCTCCCGATAATCCCATAATTGACTAATCACTTCTGGAGGAGTCTGTACGTCAGTGCATACCAGGATCTCTATTGGTATGGATAATGTTATACAACCCATGTTGATGGATTGCTTCCACATCTCCGCCTCACTGCTAGCCTCTTGAAAGCATATGCAAGGCAATTCAGTATTAGGAGTAACTAATGACAAGTCTAGATAGAATTCCTTGTTTTTAAAATAGGCGCTTCTTGCCAAATCTGCTGATATGCTTTCTAGGATTTCTTGTAATATACTCATGACTAATCAACCTCGTATATCCTACTAGTTTAGTGTTAATGTCGTCCGGTAATGCTTCCTTATTATCATTAAGCCACTGGTCTATCGCAAAATTGACTTCTGACATCAGCCTGTCATAATAATTCCTTGAGAGCTCCGTACCGTCTCCCATACTGCGGCCCTCGTTCTCCCACCACATCAGCCAGCTATACGCGGCGGCTGCCTTAGGTATTAGAGGCTCCAGTTCTGATGGGATAGTTGGCAGTCTCAACCGGGAGGTTATATGATTCTTAGCGTCCTCGAAGTGATAATCTATATCCTCTAATGTGCGCTGATAAACCTCTGTCCTGAACACCATATCTGACAAGTATACTATGTCGAAGGAGTCATTGAATCGTAATGAGATGGATTGTAACATGCTCATCTGCTTACTCTTCTTATCTAATTTAGTTGCGGTCTCCTTTAATGTATACTTGACATTATAGATAGTGTCAGCGTTCAGGTTAGTTATCTCCTCCTTATCCTCATTATAGACTTTAGCATTCTTAACGACTTTAAGGTATGGCTCAGCGGTTTTGGATTCGCTGAATATTATGTCAATGTCTGATGGTTTGAAGGAAGTAGTTGATAGAATATTAAGCTCAAACTTATCCGTAGTGTCATATTTACGGTAAGGTATAATGAAAGTGATTAAATCACCTTCACTAATATTGGTTATTTTATATGAATTATCATGAGTTGATGTATATTCAGTAACTAATTCTACATTGTTTAGGTTGCTGATGTCATCATCTTCACTGAACGTTAAAGGATATTCCCTATCAACGAAGAAGTCCCTAAGAAAATGAAGCACATTATAATAATCCTTCATAGCATAATTCATATAAACAATCCCCTTATCCTAAAATATCTGCTACACGTATCATACGGTTACCCTTAGCGATAGGCACTGCTCCAACAGTACAACCCATCTTAATAGTAACTAATGGATCATTAAGGTTAGTGTCCTCATCATCATACATCAACATACTAATAGCTGGTGCCACTTCCTCGAATCCTGGAATAGCAGGTGCGGTTGCAGCCTGTGGGTTAGCGGATTTCTTATAGAAGATTTTCATAGCAGGATAATTATAGTTGAATCCTATAACTTCTCCATCTGTGAAGTCTTGTCCTCCCCACATATGGTTAGCACCACTGATTCTCATTACGTCATCAACATAAAATCCTTCCTTAGCAGCGTCATAATCATATCTGCTCGCTTCGACTTGAGACTTAGCAGCTAATGCTGTGATAGCGCCATCACCATAGAGGAAGTTATCTATCTTAGCGATTCCTTGACTACGTAATTGCTTCTTAAGAATGACTATATCGTTCAAGATCTTATCGTAGGTGGTGGAGGAACCGTCCCAGTCCTTGTTAAGGCCAGAGGATACGGTTACAGCATTATTCTTAGCAGTGGTGTAGATAGTCTCTACAATGTCTAATCCTAAGATGTATGCCATAGCGGAAACCTCATCGCTTAGGAAGTAATAAGGATTTTCCATGTCAGACTTTGCGATAGTATACTCGATTTCATGAGTAGACATCTCGAAGCCCTTAGGAGTCTTTAAGGTTCCTCTGAATTTACGTGCGGAAGCACCTTTAGCGATTCCTTTACCCTTAGGCATTTTTTCTTTATACTTGTCAAAATCTTCACTTTCGAGAAGAGTGATTTGTTTCGTTTCAACCTCTTGTTTTGGGAATAAACCGATTACTGGATTTTGGTGTATGATTTGCTCCTGTGCCTGTACAACATACATACCACGTAAGTAATCGGAGAATATTTTCTCATACTTTCTTTGTTCAGCCATGTTATTATGCTCCTTAAATTTTTATTTTCCTTAATTAAAAAATTATAATAATAGTTTAATTATCCGCTACCTTCACCTTCAGTAGTCGCACTTTCTAATGAGATAGTGAATGATTTATGTTCAGCGTCGAATTCTATACTCTCAGTCGCAGTGGTGTATCCAGTAGCACTGATTGTTGCACTATATGTATCATATGGCATATTCGGGAATGTGCAGCCACCACTAGTGCCAGTAGTCTTAGTGGTCTCGCCAATGACTACAGTTGCGCCTTGTATAGGATTCTCACCATCATTGATTGTAAAGCTTATAGTATCAACGATTGTTAAGCTGATAGTCTTAGTAGTGTCTGACCCGTTGATAGTAACGCTAGAGGAACCGTCAGCATATCCTGTTTTGGTTACGCTGATGTCATAGGTGCCATCATCAAGTTCAAATGTGCATTTACCATCATCGCCAGTAGTCTCACTATCTGTTCCAATAGTTACGGTTGCGCCACTGATAGCGTCGGTGCCATCATTTACGGTAATTTCAAGATTCCTAGCCGCTGGGTTTAACTGGTATATAATCATCAGTTAATTGTACAAAGATCTCTCCACCACTATTAGCTGCTACAGTCTCTAATGCTATGCAGGTAGAGGTGCTGCTAGCCTTCTTATCTAAGCCGAAGCAATCCTTAAGCTCTAAGTAATTACCAGCAGTAATAGCTGCGTTATCAGCTGCTAATGGTAATCTGTACTCTTTGTTAGCCTCGAATCTACCGCAGGCCACATGTCTACGTTGATAATTACCATCATTAGCACTAGCGGTTGGCAAGTATCCAGTACGGAATTCAGGTTCATATTGTGTAAAGTGAGTAGCGTTATCTCCTGCCCCTACCCTTTCCATACATAATAAACCATCTACACTGTCTACGGTGCTGCTGAATTTTAAAAACGTTTCAGGTCTAACTTCACTAGCAAAATTTGCTACAGCTGTTCTTTTACCAGTTTCACATGATATACCGGTTGTTACAGTCATGTTACCTTCCTTGACCGCATAGGTTTTCATATTCTCTGGTAAGAAATAAGTTCCTATCTCTTGCATTTTATCATCTCACATTGTTTTCCTTTTTCCATTTCTGGTAATCCTCATAGGTTGCTGGCTTATCTTTTTTATCGCCTTCACCTTGTTGGCTACCATTTTGTAATCCAGGCGCAGACCCGGCAGGCACGCCTTTAGGATCAGTATTAAGTAATTTCTTCTCATTCAGGAATTTAATATCATCTAATGGCATATTGCTTAGTCTCTCCCTTATCTCATCATTACCATTAGCTATTTCCTCGATGAGCTTATTCTTCTCTTCAACCTCTATATTATCATAAGCCTCAGCCTTAGCCCTTAGGCCGTCCACTTCAGCTTTCAAATCTTCTAATTCTTTCAATTTACTCTTCAATTCCTTATCAGTGTCATTCTTACTGTTAAGGTCATTCTTTAAGGTTTCATTCTTATTCTTCAGGATACCGATTTCCTGTTCCTGTTCACGTATTCTCTTCTGATTATCTTTTATAGTATTTAATAATTCTTCCTTCTCCTTCAAATCCATTTCAACATCTCCTTTGATAGAATTATAAAATATCTGACTCTTCGGCTTACTGGTTAATGCCACATTACCCATTCTAATGTCATAAGGCTCATAATATTCGCCCCTGTCAATCAATCCGAAATGGAATTCCGGGCTTAACCCTTTGCCTGTTATTTCTAAATCATCTGGAACATCAGCATATAATGCCCCATCTTTGAATATGATATTATCTAATGTGCCTATAATGTCTCCACCATGCCCATCGATAATCTGTGCCTGACTAATCTTATTAGCTATCCTTTCAAGATCAGCCTCAGTATACATCACCGGCTTATTAATCATCTTCTCCGGATAATCTATTAAGCCTGGAGTAAATAATTCAATCATACTTAATCACATCATAAATATAATATTTGCATGCTTCCTTCGTCTCTTCCTCACGCTCTTCCTTACAATCCTCATAGAACAGGCATTTTTCGCACATCATAATTATCCTCTAATGTCTAGGTAATCCTTAGTATATTTCCCCTCATGCAATGCTAATCCGCAGTAACCATTCAAATGGTCGTACGGTATCTCATCTAATGGTCTCGGAGGCATTTTAGACTGTTCAATGCACCATTCGCAAGGATTATGTCCTAGACATAGCCAATCATAAGTCGCCTCTTCATAGACGAAGCTTAATACGTTACGCTTAATCTTCTCAGTGATTGTTTGAGCATAATAGGTTCCAGCATTCCTTAGTTTCAAGGTTGCTTTCTTGAAATGAGCGTCAAGGTTGAATTCAGTAACTGGCAATCCCGTATCTATCCATACGAGCGCCTTAGTCTTAAGGTCTAGCCTTAATTGTGTCAATAATGAATCTAACGTATCCTGGAATACCTGTTCCGTAACTGAAATATCATAATCTAGTATGCTACGGTGAGTAGTAGGTATCATGAAGGCTAATAATTCGTTATCCTCCTTCATAGTTACGTAATCATTGAAACGGTCATCAAAATAATCCTTCAATTCATTCCTGAGATTATCCATGTCCTTATCCACATTATCTATCACATAACTAGGAGGCTTAGATGAATACTCCTCATAATAGCCATTAAGGATAGTCAATAATGCTAGTATAAGCTCCTCCGTATCCTTATCGCTCATATCAGGCATGTACCCGAATAAATCATCATTCCTCGACATCTTCCGGCTCTCCTACCTTCTTGATTGGTTTATGCACGAAACCAGTATCAGGCTCCGGCTCATTAGTATTAAACTTGATAGACGCCTCCACATCTTCAAAACCGTTCCTATCCAGTTCAGGCCTGAATATCTGATTAGAGACTATGTCATTAAGCCATTCCTGGTTATATTGTAGGAACAGTATCCTACCCGTTGATGGTGAATCTAATTGTATATCCGCAGTGGCCCTATTACTTGATTCACTAGTGAACACTGCCTCTGGAGTATTTAATCCTATGAAGATGTTACGCTCAATCTGTTTAATGTATGATGGTATATCAGGTAATGCTCCGCCCTTCAATACGCGCATTTCATAACCGAACGGGAGCGTAATGACGCCTTTATTATGGTAATCGCTAACCACATGCTCAACATCACGCCTATCCTGCTTAGTCAAACGCTTACCAGGCTGGAATTCATTACCCATAGTTAATTGTACAAGATTACTGTTCTTATATGGGATTTTAATCATAAGATCCTCCAGGACCCTCTTATCATGTACCTTATCCAGTATATCCATGACTATGGAATGGCCCTGTCCCATACGTTCCATGTATTTAATCTCTATAATCTCCTCCGGTTGGAAATTAACCACTAATTCCTGCTTATTCTCTACGAGCTCATTAAAATGTTTACTAAGCCAACCCTTAGTAGTGTTCTCATTACGCATAGTCAATTGCTTATAGCCTATGAGCTCACCGTTCTCATCATAGAGTTTCTTCATACGATAATATTTAGCGTCGAAGGCTAACCATCTAAACCATAACTGGTTATCCTTCCAATACTTCTCTAGGAAATCCGTACCGTCCACTAATCCATTATAGAGGCAATCATCAAGGAATTTAGATAATTCCCAATCCTTAGCCCTCTTCTCCAGATGAGCCTTAGCCTTAGGATTATCACATACTATCTCGAAGGAGTTATTAGTCTTAGTGATATTATCCATCAATATGCCCGCTACGAACGGGTCTTTAGCAGCATTACGACAATTGATTATGGTACGATTAACCTTGAATGGTGTAGCGTTAATCAAATCAACACCAGTACCATCAGTCAAATCATCATCAAAGACTCCAACCTCCTCGATAGCGTATGGCTCCGCATTATCGTATCTATCCGGTAATCTCACTATCCTATCTAATAATCCCATAAATAATCACACTGCATAAGCTTTCTCATAAATCAATTCAACATTATTCCTGCTTAACTTACCAACATTACCATAAACCGCATAACCTAATGCGTCCATCGCATGATCGTTATACTTCACCGGCTTATCTAGTATATTACCGTCCTTATCCTTCTGGAAATAATATTTCTTAATCTCATCAATCGTATGTTTACACTTCTCATCAATATGTACCTTAACAGACTTGACCGCATTAGTCTTAGCTATAACGTCCTTAACGCCCGGTACAGTGTCGAATCCGTACTGACAAAACTCTTCTATCCTATCAGGCTCCGCACCATCAGCGAAGCATTTATTGATACGGGACGGGTTAAGGCCATGCCTCCTCAACATACTAATAGTTTTCATCACCAATTCATTATTCAGGAGGTTAGACTCATATATCTCATCGACTACGTATGGTTCGCCATCATACCAGCCGATTAATAATACGCATGATGGGTTATTATACCCATAATCCATGCCGATAGTGTAATATTCATAACCGCGCGGGCTGGAACGTATATCCCAGTTCTCATAGACAAGGTGCCCGACCTTGCCCCATTCGCCTAAGGTGAGTTTAAGGTAGGAATCATAATCTATCTCCTTCAAGGCCTCAGCCCTAGCGATATACTCATCATCAACGAATGGATTACTCTTATAATGGAAATGTATAACCTTACTATTCTTTAACGGGTTACGATGAAAATTCTCATATAACCAATGGCCCTGAGTATCCGGTGTAACCACCATCAACATTTGCCCATAATCCTTCTGCATGACTTCACTCCTTAGACGAGCGTCTAATTCGATAAAAGTCTCTATATCAGTGATTTCCTCCATTTGCTCGGTGTATATGTAGTCTAAGTTCATTGAACGGATTTTCTGGAGGTCGTCTAGCGATTTAAAGAACATAGTAGCCCCATTAGCCAATTCTATGGTCGCTTCGCTCTTATTCTCATGATATGGTATACCATACTTGATTAGGAGGTTCCTTATCTCTAGCCATGCAGTCATACGTAGACTAGGCAAGGTGTACCTGAATACTCCTATACGAGCATTACCATGTTCTAAAGCATATAATAAGGTCTTATGAGCAGCGAATATGGTCTTACCACTACCAGCCGCACCCTCTACGACGAGGTAACGGTGCCTATCATGTATATGTTCAATCTGTGCTGGTGATAATACCCAGTCTATCGCTGTAGCCATAAATATTAATCCTCTGGTGTAATAATCCTTATAGTGAATTCATTATTAGTCTCAGTCTGTTTATCATTATCCCTATTCCAACGACTAGGATATTTATTCCGTAACAAGTTAGCGCTAGCCTTCCAATCCCCCTCATCACCAGCTAAGCTAACATTCTGTATATGATTATGCTCGAATTCAGCGTCCGCCCTCTTCAGTTCAAACGCTAATATGGCATATATGGCCTCACAACGCTTATCCTCTGCCATGTCTAGCCATTCATGTAACTGGGCGGGTTCGACGCCAGCGAGTATAGCTGCCCGGTCCATGTCGCAGCCATCACTAACATAATTAGCTATCTCCATAACTAAATTCTTATCTAATTCCATGTTCTACCCCTTAAAATTCATTATGAGGAATGATAATACTGTAATAATAACGCTTATGATAGTCGGTGCAATAATCACTATCCTTTCCAGTGTCTTGATAGTCGCTTCTAATGAGGTTACCCTAGAGTCTATGTTATAATCGTCCTGTGCAGACTCTAATTCTAACTGGTGTATTAGTTCAGTCAGTTTATCAATCTTCGATTCCATGCGTTCATTATTCTTTATGATAGTGTTGATCTTATCCTCTTTATAGTCTAACCTAACGTTAAGGTTCCCTATCAGTGTATCATGTTCCTGTAGCTTCTCCTCATGTATGCAAGTATAATCCGCCATATTATCACACGTACTCGTCATTGAGGATTTGTTCCATGAGCGGCTCCTGCTTCTTCTCCGGTTCTTTCTTTAACCATGAGAATGTGTTAGGATATTTCGCGTCTATGAGTGCGAAGAGGAATCCTATCACCATAGCAATAGCTGCCGCTAATAGTGATGGATCATATTGTGCCATCACCTCTGCTGGCAGGAAGGTTATCAACAGTATCTTTATCAGTGTTGTTAGGTTGCCTAGTAATTCGTCATTCATAATATTAACCTCATCAGTGTCTGCCAATGAGTCGGAGGTATTGCTGGAGATGTTTATACTCATTGGCAGGTTATGTCATCTCCAAACCTATTATCAATATAAGCAGACGGTAGGTGTATATACAAGTATTTATAGTTTTTCAGTATTTCCAGTGAATGGATTGTCTGGGAGTAATAAAATGGGAAGATAATTCGTGTATAGACAAAATAATTAAAAGTAATAATAAAATAGAGAATAGTATTACAAAATTGATAAAATAATACTAAATAATAAAATAGTAATACAAAAATAGAAAATATCCGCCTTGAAGAAAAAAATAATTGTAATAATTATATAAATTCGTCATAATTATATACACTATTATATAATTATTACAAATAATTTTTAATCTTAGATATACAAAATAAAAAGAAGCCCAGAGAACAGAGATAATGTATATACAACCAGTATGTAACCTAAAAGGTACCAGTTCCCAAGCAATAATATATAAAGATAACGATTTTGTATATACAAGAATTTATGTGTATGCGAGCCGAATCTCGATACATCAACAACATATATAAAAATTTTTTCGGAAGTTAATATATAAATCTTTTAAAAAGGCCGGCGCTGCTGCCTTCAAACCTTCAAACCGTCTTTATATATGTAATAAATATATAAGATTTAAATATAAGTATTCATTTAAACCTATTTTTAATTTTATATATACATATATATATTGATTAATACAGGCGCGGCGGTCCTGTACTCTTATATTATATGATCCTGTATTATATTCTATTAGCTTATAAATATTTATTGTTATACTTTTATAATTATTAACCTTTTTATATATATGTATTTATACTTATTTGTTATGTTATGTTATACATTTAAGTATTTAATATATTGCTTTATTTATTATATTGTTTATATGTTTATTATCTATTTTAATTAATAGTTTATTATATATTATATGGTCCTGTACAGGTTATTATATTATAAGCTTATAATATAATTAATGTTTACAGGATATGATTAATATTATTATTCTAATAAAAAATAGTTTTAATAATGTTTTATACCTGTATTAATAATAATTAATGTTTACAGGATCATATAATATAATAACCTGTATTAAAAATAGTTAATAAAAATAGTTTATAAAATTTTAAAAAAATAAGAATATAACGCGCTTTTATATAGGCGTTATAATGAATAAATAAAAATAGATTAAATATAATATTATAGTTAATAATAGTTTAATATAATTGAATATACCGCCGCCTTATAAATTATTTAATAATTTATTAATGTTAATATAAACCGCGCCGGCGCTTATATCATTAATATTATTATCATTTAAATATATATCTATATCCTCTATAATATTATTTTTATTTGATATATCAAATAAATTATTTAAATAGTTAATAGTTATTTTATTTAACATTTAAACCGCCGCCTCTAATAGTTTACTAGTTTTAATATTAATTAATTTATTATTATTAATATTAAATGTTTTAATAATCTTAAAGCTTAAATTATTAATATTATAGGTTATAATAATTTTATATCTAGTCTTTAAATAATTAACTTTATAATCTATTATCTTTAAATGATCATTAGTTAATAAATGTACATG
>Ga0310696_10000609_pt1 | contig 54591 bp, 46 predicted proteins | sample AusTroGonzalo_MG_4_FD_203885 | JGI IMG/M metagenome (GOLD analysis project Ga0310696, IMG submission 203885) | Bovine rumen microbial communities from tropical cattle in Woodstock, Queensland, Australia - Gonzalo_02 (v2) (version 2) | ecosystem: Host-associated > Mammals > Digestive system >...
GTCCATTGCGGTGCTCTGCGACACGTTGATGCCAATCATCTTGCCGTCTTCCTCGCGCAGCCAGTACACCGTCTCGGCGTTGCCGTCGTCAAACACATGGTCGAGCTCGTTTTTCTTGAAATAGGCTGTCATCGTCTTGCCTTTGATCTGGTTGAAGCCCTCGATGGTGTCTTTCTGGATGATGAAACCGTTAGGATAAAGCAACACGCTGTCGATCGACTTGTTGGCGATCACGATGTTGATGGAGTCGCCGCGCAGCTGGCTGTGTTCTGCCCAAACAATAGGATTTATACGCATCTTGGCGCACGAGTCGGCGATATAATAATTCAGCGAATCGCATTTTCCCTGGATGTCGCGACGATAGAAACGGACATTGTAATACGCCAAAAATCTCTCAGGCTGATCCTTTATCGTATCCATGTAGAAAAACAGGGTGTCGGAATGCAGATAAAGCGTGTCTTTGTCGGCATAATAAAGGGCTCGCACGCTGTCGGTGATGAAGCTCTTACCTAGCCGTTTCCACATCTCGCCGTAGTTTCCTTCGATAATCGCCTTGTTGGTAGTGTCTTGGATAAAGACATTGCTCATCGCTTTCGCGAAATCGGCTTTCTTATCGTAAAACATTGAGTCAGAGGTGATTGAGAAGTTTTTATTGCTCAAAGTGGCTCTTCTGTCAAGATAAGCGATGTCGTTTTTTGCGTCGTACCAGCCGTAGTTTCCGTCAAGGACGCTCTCGTCGTAATAGATGGTCGTCGGGCCGAAGAAATACATCTTCTCTTCCTTGATGTTATACACCAAAGTATCAGTAATCATTCGGCTTTTCGGTGTTGTCACCACCACATCGGTACGGAAATAAGCCACCTGGATGTCATCGCGGTAATAACCTTTTTGTGAAACAAGATTTTTGTCGTTGCGGGTGATTGAGCCATGACGCGGATATGTCGCCAGATGCTGGTTCCTATCGTACGTCATGTAATTGGTTTTCAACACCGTAGAGTCATCTTCCAAGATGACGTTGTCGAACAGTTCGGCAAATTTTATATCTCCCGAATACTTGCATTTGTCGCTGAAGATATCGGTGGTGTCGTTCACCTTGATATGGACATGTCCGTAGCCGTCGAAGTAACGTGTCTTCTCGTTGAAATGCGCGCTGTCGCTGTAGAAATACGCCGAGTCCTGGCGCAATGCCACGTTTCCGATAAGGCGTTCCACGTCCTTTCCATACGATTCGTCGTAGACTTGGTAGTCGGCGTGCTCGATATGGACAAAAGTCTTGTTTTTCTGCTGGGCGCTGGCGGTCCAACAGATTACAGACAACAGAATCAGAAATATGGTTTTAATAATACGCATCTACAACGGATATGCCGTAGAGACGTCATATTATGGCGTCTCTACAACACGTATCATCGAATGTTTTTATTTGTAATCCTGTGCTTTGGCTTCTCCGCTAAGAACCATGATGCCGTTCAATGCGAGGGCGAGCATCTCGTCTTCACCTGGATAACGGTAGACTGGAGCGATCTTCTTGACATGCTCTTCGATGATGCTGCAGAAGGTCTTGTCGTAGGCCATGCCGCCGGTGATGAAGATGCCATCGACGTTCATGTCGAGGGCTGCCGCAGCAAGACCGCCGATTTCCTTAGCTACCTGATAAGCCATAGCGCGGTACACCTTCTCCCACTCTTTGTTGCCGGCTTTCACCTGGTTTTCAACTTCGAGAGCGTCGTTGGTGCCGAGATATGCCACGAAGCCACCTTGGCCTTTGAGCATGAGGTCGACATCTTTCTTGGTGTATTTGCCGCTGAAGCAGGCTTTCATTAACGGACCTGACGGGAGGGCGCCTGAACGCTCAGGTGTGAATGGACCGTCGCCGTTCAATGCGTTGTTGACGTCAACCACGCGACCGTGTTTGTGGGCACCGACAGAGATACCGCCTCCGAGATGCACACCGATGAGGTTGAGCTCCTCGTATTTCTTGCCTACTGTTCTTGCGTGCTCACGTGCAATCATCTTCTGGTTCAAGGCGTGGAAGATAGAAATACGCGGGAACAGCGGGTGACCCGAGAAACGTGCCAGTTCTTCCATCTCGTCGACGACGACAGGGTCGGCAATGTAAGCCTTCACGCCGTATTCCTTGGCGATGTCGTTAGCGATGAGACCGCCGAGGTTGCAGGCATGCTCGCCATACGAAGCGGCTTTGAGGTCGCGGAGCATAGGCTCATTCACCTCGTAAACACCTGATGTCAATGGGTGAAGCAGACCGCCACGGCCTACCACAGCGCTGAGACCGTTGATGTCAACGCCTTCGTTTTTCAACTCATTGAGAATCACATCTTTACGATAAGAGAACTGGTCAGCGATCTTATCGAATTTAGCCAAATCTTCGACAGAATGCTTGATGTTTTTCTTAAACACCTGTTCTTTGTCATTGAAGACAGCAACTTTGGTTGATGTCGAGCCTGGGTTTATGATTAAAAGCTTATACATATCAATGAATTTTTATTTTGCCAACATTGCGGCAATTGCTATTGAATATAATTTTGTCTTCGATGTGTCGCCACGTGAGCTGAGGACGCAAGGAACCTTGGCGCCCATGAGCATTGCGCCGACTTCTGATTTGTCGAACTTGGTGCAGCATTTGTAGAACACGTTGGAGCTCTCGAGGTTCGGGAACACGAGGCAGTCGGCGTCGCCAGCCACTGGGCTGTTCATGCCTTTGATCTTTGCTGTCTCGGCGTCGCAGGCGAGGTCGAGTGAGATAGGGCCTTCCACCATGCAGCCTTTGATCTGGCCGCGCTCAGCCATCTTAGCGATGATAGCTGCGTCGACGCATGCAGGTATGCCGGCACTCATCTGCTCGGTAGCTGTCACCATGGCGACTTTCGGGCAGCTGACGCCCAATGCCTTCGACACGGTTGTAACATATTTCAAGATAGTCTGTTTCTGCTTGAGGTCAGGCAACGGGATGATGGCGCAGTCAGATGCGACGAGAAGCTTGTGGTAGTTAGGGTTCTCGATGACGGCGACGTGTGCCAGTGTGACGTTCGGTGGGCAGAGACCACGTTCCTTGTTGAGGATGGCGCGCATGTATTTGTCGGTCGGGAGAAGGCCTTTCATGAGGATGTCACCTTCGCCACGGTTGATGAGGTCGCATGCCAAAGTAGCAGCCTTCACGTCGTCTTTTTCCTCGACGATCTTGAACTTGTTGATGTCGATGCCTTCAGCTTTGCAGACCTCTGCTATTCTCGCCGGGTCACCGATGAGGGTGGCGTCGATGAGACCGTTGTCGACAGCGTCGTTCACTGCGCAGATTGTGTGGTCGTCCATAGCATATGCTGCTACAAGACGTTTTTTAGGACGGCTCTTCAGCACGTCGAACATTTCGTTTAATTTTTTGATTTCCATGATGATATATTTTTATTATGATTTTAATTTAAATTCCTTAACTACCTTTGCGGCATCCTTAACGCCTTTAAAGCCATTAATGGCATTAATGCCCTTAAGGCAGCCGCATTAACGCCCTTAAGGCATCAGCATCCTATATACCTTGAGATAACCAACTTCAAAATCTCACTCGTTCCCTCTCCAATTTGCAGGATGCGTTGGTCGCGGTAGAAGCGCTCCATGTTGAAGTCCTTCAGCAGGCCGTGGCCTCCCATCACCTGGACGGCTTTGTCGCACACCTCGGCGGCAACCATCGAGCAGTAAAGCTTTGCCATCGCGGCTTCTTTACCGAACGGCAGATGGGTGTCTTTCATGCGGCAGGCCTTGTAAAGGAGCTCGCGTGCCGCCTCGATCTTCATCGCCATCTCAGCCAGCATGAAGCTGACAGCCTGGAACTTGCAGATTGGCTTGCCAAACTGCTCGCGCTGCTTCGAATATTCGAGAGCCATCTCGTAGGCACCCTGCGCACAGCCGAGACCCATAGCGCCGATGCTGAGACGACCACCGTCGAGTGTCGCCAGCATGATATGTGAGCCGTCGCCTGGCTTTCCGAGGATGTTTTCCTCTTTGAGTTTAACGTTGTTAAACTTCAGCTCGCCCGTGTTCGAGGCGCGCCACATCATCTTGCGGTCCATCGGACGCTGTGTGAAGCCAGGGGTGTCGTTTTCTATCAAAAACGCAGTAAACTCTGGCTTGCCATTGCTCTCGCCGCTGATGACCTGAATGGTGCTTCCCAACGTCATCGGGGTGGCACTGTTGGTGATAAAAATCTTTGAGCCATTGACAACCCACTGATTGTCAACGAGTTTTGCCGTCGATTTCGTGCCACGCGAGTCGCAGCCCGCTGTCTCCTCAGTGAGACCGAAGCCCCACAGATGGTCTTTGCACAGACGAGGCAGATATTTCTCTTTCTGTTCTTTTGTTCCGTAGTCTTTTATCGGACCGATGCCCAATGAGTTGTCGGCTGCGATGGTGGCTGCTGTGGAGCCGTCGACACGCGCAAGTTCCTCAACAGCAATGATATACGACAAAGTGTCGAGTTCCTGACCGCCGTATTCCTTCGGGACGCACATGCCCAGAAGCCCGAGCTGACCCATCTTCTTGGTCAGTTCCACGTCGAATCTCTCATTCTCATCGTTGAACGCCGCCACGGGTTTCACCTCTTTCTCAGCGAAATCACGCACTTTGGCGCGCAGTTCGATTTGTTTTTCTGTCAATCCGAAATTCATATTCCAAGTTCTATTAAAACCGTTTTCGTATCTACTTTTTCACCCTCTTTAACATTGATTTTCAACACCTTAGCATCGCCTTTCGCAACGATGTTGTTTTCCATCTTCATTGCCTCCACGATGCAAAGTATGGTGCCGTAATGTACCTCGTCGCCTTCTTTCACATTGATTTTCATCACGTTACCTGGCATTGGCGATAAGAATTTCATGTCGTCGCCTGCCACGTCGGTATGCGAATAGTCGCGCATGTCGTTGAGCTGGTCTTCGCGACGGCAGATGAAATCCAGTCCGCGCAGATGCACGCAATAGTCGTGATGTGGTGTCTGCGACACGAAGACAGCCTCCGTTTTCCCGTTGATTATCACCTTCTTAACATCGCCGTTCTGCGCCAGAAGCACCGAATATGGCTTACCGTTGATGACGCAGTCGAGCGATTTTGCCGAGAGGCGGTTGATCTGCACTGGCATCGTCACATGGTTCTTGTCATCGCGTGTTTCAAACACCGTGACCTTCAGCGACATCTGGAAACGCCAGTAACCGATGGCATTCCACACGTCAGAGGTATTCTGTTTGTTGTTGAAATCGAAGAAGAGGAACATCGCAGCAACGTCTTCTTTTTTGATATTCTGACGTGCTTTGCGAATGTTTTCTACGAGCTCCTCCTGATGCTTTCCGCAATAGGAAGTGTCGATTTTATTGTTTGTAAAGTCTTGATTATCAATGATACTTTGCAGATAAGGGATATTCGTCTTATCCGTCTGCACGATATATTCCTTGAGTGCACGACGAGTTATCTCGATAGCTTCATCGCGTGTCTTACCGTAGCATATCAGCTTGGCGATCATCGGGTCGTAACTGTCTGATATTGTGCACGGTCCGTCGATGCTGCTGTCGATACGCACGCCACGCATCAGAGGCTCATGATAGAGCGTCACCTCGCCGGCGGCAGGCAGGAATCCGTTCTCTGGATCCTCAGCATACACACGGCATTCGATGGCGTGACCCTTGTCTTGGATCATATCCTGTGTCCAGCCCATCTCCTTGCCGCGAGCGATGCGGATCTGCTCCTCCACGATGTCGATGCCTGTGCGCTGTTCCGTGACAGGATGCTCCACCTGGATACGGGTGTTCATCTCGAGGAAATAGAAGTTGAGGTCGCTGTCGACAAGGAACTCGACCGTGCCAGCGTTACGGTAACCCACTGCTTTACAGAGACTTACCGCAGTGTCGCAGATAGCTTGACGTTTCTCAGGTGTCAATGTCGGCGACGGCGACTCCTCAATTATCTTCTGGTAGCGGCGTTGTACCGAGCATTCGCGTTCGAAGAGATGAATCACGTTGCCGTAGTGGTCGGCGAGGATCTGCACCTCGATATGGCGCGGGTTCTCGAAATATTGCTCCACATAGACGGTGCCGTCGCCGAAGTATTTCAGTGCCTCGCGCGAGGCTGTCTCGAGCTCGTTTTGCAATGACTCTTTGGAGCGCACAATGTGCATTCCCTTGCCTCCGCCGCCTGCTGCAGCCTTGATGAGGACAGGATAAGGCAGCTTGTCGGCTTGAGCCAGGATGTCGTTCACGTCGCCTGTAACGCCTGTCGTCACTGGTATTCCGTGCGATTTTGCAAACTCGCGGGCAGCAATTTTGTTACCCATGAGGCGCATGGTGTCGGCGTCGGGACCGATGAATATGATATTGTTGTTTGCGCAAGCCTCGGCGAGTTCAGGGCTCTCTGAGAGGAAGCCGTAGCCGGGGTGTATGGCGTCGGCGCCAGTGTCGAGGGCAGCGTCGATAATCTTCTGGATATTGAGATAAGTGTCGCGAAGTGCGCCGTTGCCGAGCGGACGGGCTTCATCTGCGAGACGGCAGTGTAGCGCGTCGGCGTCGTTGTCGGCATAGATAGCTACCGAGTTGATACTCAGCTTCTTAAGCGTCCGAATCACTCGCACCGCGATCTCGCCGCGGCCTGCTATCAGCACTTTATGAATCTTCTTCGATGGCATAGTATATAATTCGTTGCAAAATTACGAAAAAAAGATTAAAGATTAAAGAGAAAAGATAAAAGATTTTTAGCTATTGGCTATTAGCCGTTAGCCATTAGCTTTTTAGATAAGTGAAAGTGTGATAAAACCAGGTTGTTTGTTGAAGTGTGTTTCAGACCATTTTGCGCAAAACGGGGACGTTAGGAAGCCACAAACTATCACTTTCCACTCTTTCGTCTGTTGCATTCTTTGCATAGCATTTGGCAGTTTTCGGCGATTGTACGGCCTCCGTCGCACCAAGGTGTGATGTGGTCTGCCTCCATCTGCTCTATCGCAAAATGTTTGTGACAAATAGGGCAAATACCTTCTTGCTTTTCATAAACCTCACGTTTAGTATTGTCATCAAAAGCACGGATACCCAAATGATGCTCATCACCATCAAGGACATAAGCGTAGATTCCGGCTTTTCTTTGCACATCACTGTCTTGCATGAGTTTTGAAATTCTGTTCTCAAGCTCATTGGCATCAAGTTTATCATCTTTGTGGATGTTATATAGCTCGCCCCATGCCACACCTTTCATCTCTTTGCGATATTTCGGAAACTTAGCTTGTACCCAGTTAATAACATTTTGAAAATAAAGCCATAACTCATCTGAATTTGGATCATGTTGATGCGACGACATATATTCCGATATTTTTCCATCATTAATCCAAGATATCACTGTTTCAAGATAATCCTGACGGATACAGCTACCACTGAGATATCGGTTTCCCATCTGATATGCGACACAATTACTTTTACTGAACTTACGTTTAGCCTCCGTCACAAAGCTGCCAGCATATACAGCATTGCGCATTTCCTGTTCAGTAAGTTTTTCGCCTGCAATGTTGATTGTTCGGAACCAGTCCAGCTTTTCACTTGGACTGCCAGTGCAAATATATACAGTAAGTTTATAATCTAATATGCGTTTTTGACGGTCAGCTGGCAAATTGTTAAAACCATAAGGATTCTTGTCTCCTTCAAAAATCACTGAAAAGTTACCGTCCAAATATTCACATATAGAGAGCGTACGCTGTTGACCATCAATAACTTCAAATGTACCATCTTCTCGTTTAGCCCAATACATCACATTAAGTGGGAAGTCTTTTGACACAGTACGTATAACTGCCTGTTGTTGCTCGGGTTTATATATAAACTCGCGCTGATATGGCGGACGAATATCCAATAAACCGCCATATGCGCGCACGCCGTTTTCATCATTATTTTCATAACCTTCCACAAGGTCACGGATGCTGATTTCTGTAAACTTTATTTCCATGATTTACTGTTTTTTGCGAATGAATATTCTACTATACATTCTTTTTCCATTTATATAACCTCTTCCTTTATCCAGTTTTAAATCATATTCGTTTCCTATTATTTCAAACTGGTCTGGATTGTATTTATCAAGAAATGAAACAGGAACTCCCATTATACCATCATAATCCATCGGAATATTAACCACTAAATCACAATTAATTGCTTCATAGTTATCATATTTAGGATATTCCTCTGGAGAATAGTGCTTGAACATATCTATTCTTTCGTGTCGTTTATTATGGTCAAGATTCGTAAACCAACAAATATTACCCAAATTTCTCCATAGTTTTCCGTTTGCGTCCACTATATAACCATTTGAACGAAGTCGTCCTTTATCATTTTTATCATAATAATCAGGTATGGTGTACGAATCTGACACTTCAAACAAAGTATGTCCACTCTTGAAACCCAACCAGACTTTGTTATCTTTTATCAATTTAAAAATCTCCTTATATGTGATAGCATTTTGATTTCCAACAATCAGGAATTTTTTCTGATACTCAACCAATTGAGCCACATATTCTCGAAATAGCGAAAATGGAGGATTTGTCACCACAATATCGGCCTCTTTCAATAGTTCAATACATTCTTCCGAACGAAAATCGCCATCACCTTCCAAGCGGGTTAGCACATTTTTATCGTTTTTTATTAACCATTCCACATCGGCAAGGTTTGTAGCTCCATCACCGTTGAGGTCGGTTACTTCGGTAATTACTATTTTATGAGGAACACCTGTCTTGGTTTGCTGTTTGTTTCCCTCTTCAAAAAGTGACAATTGTCGTTCTGCTACAGGTGAGCCTGCATAGCAAGTCGCAATAAGTCTCTTCAATCCCAACTGATTGAAATTCATCGCAAAGTATTTGAAGAAGTTGCTTTCATAAGGATCATCACAATTACAAAACACTGTTTTATCTTTAAAATGTTTCTTGTAATGCCGCAATTCATTTTCAATATCAGGCAATTGAGTATAAAACTCATCCTTTTTAGCTTTATTGGCTACATTCAGATTACCATTTCCTGCCATAATTGATTGATAGATTCTGCAATGCTATCAATCCGCAAACGCAAAAAGAAAAAGATGCAAGACTTACTCTTATTGCGTTTAGCTTAGAGGCGGCCTCGCACGGAAACCTCTACCGACAAATAAGATGCTTACATCTGTTTGATGCAAGCTTAGCCTTATTTAGTCGGTGGGAGCTTCCATTAGGAAGACTGCCAGATATTATTTCTGATTGTTTATTTCCAAATAGTTTGCGAGGCTCTTGGCTAAACGCGAAATAATAGCTAATGCTTTGTTTTACAATATGTTAAATTTGTTTTACTTTGCTATTTCTTAAAATCATCATTGTTAACTTTGCAAAATTACAAAGTTTTTGGAATAAAAACAAAATTTTGAGAAAAATTTAGAGGAATCAATTCGTTTGCTCCTTGTATTTCTTGAAAAACCATTTTATTAAACTATCACCTATTTCATCGTATGCATTTAGCTCGTTCATGAGATTGTCGGCTTTTTCAATTACACTTGCAAAAGCCCTGCCTTTTTCGGATGACGAATCACGGTCAGTTAAGATTCCATTCTCTTCATTTTCAATTTCTTCCTTTAAAACCTCGATTTCGATTGGTGTTAATTCTATTTTCATGATGATATCTTTTTATATTCATCATAAATATAATGAACATTTTTGAAAATGTCAAGGCTTAATTAAAGAAAAATGAAATTTTAATTCTTACGTAACATTTTGGCAGCGGTTTAGTTAAAAAATCAAAAAAAATAGTCCTTTGTATTAAAAAAGTTGTATTTTTGCTGCGTCAAATAGGGGAATTCGCAGAAAGGACGACAACCTTTATGGCTTATAAAGCCGTTTCGAGCCCCAAAATCTACTAGCCATCACTCATCTGAGACGATGGCTTTGTTGTTTATCTGTGGAACGGTTATGCAATACTGCACCAGTTCTTGGCTTGAACGCTGCAATCCGATAGTAAGCCTTATGTTTTCATAACGCATAACAAGCATTTTTTCACAAGAAAGCAAGTCTGGCGAAAATATTTCAGGATTTCTCCACTCCGCTATCGCTGCGGTCGAAATGACAGGATGGCGGCATTAAGGGCTTTAAAAGGCATTAGTGCCGCCGGTTTAGTTCATTCATTGCATAAACTTCTTTCTGGCGTTCAATTTCGAGCAAAAGTTGTTGTTTATCAGGTAAATATGTCAAATATTTCGAGGCAAAAAGCTGTTTGTTGTCTTTCAAGATGCTGTATCTTGCCAGGTCTTTGCTTGTTTCGGCACAAAGCAGCAAACCGATTGTAGGGTTATCGCCTTCGCTGCATTTTATCTCGTCGTACATTCTTATATACATATCCATCTGACCAATATCCTGATGAGTAATTTCAGTTGTTTTCAAATCGACCAACAAAAAGCATTTCAATATATAATTGTAAAACACCAAGTCGATATAATAATCCTTCAAATCGGTGCGAATGAGCTGCTGGCGAGCCACAAAAGCATAACCTTTGCCAAGTTCCATGATAAACCTCTGTAGATGATCAATTATAGCCGACTCAAGCTTTGTCTCACTAAAATCGGGTTTATCAGCCAATCCAAGAAACTCAGCCACTACTGGATTTTTGATAAAATTATATTTATCTTTTTGATAATCAGCTGTTAAAGTCTTCATTTCATCGACAACTTTCGGTTTCAAGGCGTCAGGCGTTTGCAACAGCCTATAATAATATTGAGAAGAAATGTTTCTGTCGAGAGTGCGATAACTCCATTGTTGTGATGCTGCTTCTTGCATATACCATAGGCGAGCATTGTCATCTTCTACACGCATAAGTCGTTCATAATGAGTCCAACTCAATTCAGCAGGCAGTGCCTGACGAATTTTATTTATATCATTCAATAAATCTATACTATTGAATTGGGCAGGCACTGCCTGCCCGATTGAAATATTCACAGACGGTGTTTGCTTAATTAAGATTTTGTCAAACATCATATAGAACTTTCTGAAACTTTTAACATTGGTTTCAGAATAACCTTTTCCGAACTCTTGTGTCAAAGTTTCCGATGCCAATCTAATTACATATTTGCCATACTCCGCTTTGGCAGCACCTTTCTGCTCTTGTTCGACAATACGTTTTCCAACGAGCCAATTGCTAGCTACTTGCATTAAATTTACAGCTTTGTAAGATTGGAATTTAGCTGTTGAGACAATCTGTTTGATGTCGTTTACAAATGTTTTTTCTTCTGACTTTTCCATGGTTTTTTCATTCTTATTGTTATCAAAAAAGTAAGCGGCCCCATACCTTTTGCTTTTAAAATTCATTGATGCAAAGGTAATAAGATTTTTTCAAATAAAAAGATGAAAAAACAGAAAAGTTATCAACAATTACAAACGAAAAAATGCTTTTACATCTCCCCTAACCTATTTTCATCCAGTCTGTAAATCGTCCAATCCTCCATTGGTTTGGCGCCAAGGGATTTGTAGAAGTTGATGGATGGTGTGTTCCAGTCGAGGCAGACCCACTCCATGCGGCCGCAGTGACGCTCCTTGGCGAGGTGAGCGAGATGAAGAAGCAACGCCTTGCCGTAGCCCAAACCGCGCTTCTCGGGGATGACGAAGAGGTCTTCGAGATAGAGGCCCTTGCGCCCAACAAAGGTACTGAAGTTGTGGAAAAACAAGGCGAAACCGACAGGGATGCCGTCCTCGCAACCGAAAACGACCTCGGCATCGTGCTTCACAAACAACGAGTCGTAAATGGTGGTTTCGGTGGCTTCGACTTCGTCGAGCATTTTCTCGTATTTGGCGAGTTTTTTGATGAAGTCCAATACTAATGAAGCTTCAGTTTCTTTTGCAGGTCTTATTTCGAATTTAGGCATAATCGTTTCTTTTTGTGTTATCAAAGTCTTTAGTCTTTAGTTCTTAGTCTTTAGTAATTCTGGCTAACGACCAGAGACTAAAGACTAGCGACTAAAAACTATTTCCGAAGGAAATCCTTCATTCTCTCCTGAGCGTCGTCACCTACTCTTTCTTTTGCGATGAGCTGCGATGTCGATTCAAAAATCGGGTCGAAGGGGTCGCAGCGGCCGACTACGGCACGGATGAGGTGCTTGCAGTCGCGGATGGCTTCGGGGGATGCAGCGAGATAGTTATCTGTATAATAATCAAGGCGTTTGTTGAGTTCCTCCATGGTGCCGACGTAGTTGACGAGACCAAACTTCAGCGCCTCCTGAGCTGTGAATTTGCGTCCGCTCAGCATGGTGTCGCGAGCCATAGCCTCACCACATTTTGCAATGATGAAAGGCGATATCGTGGCTGGTGTCAATCCGAGTTTCACCTCGCTGAAGGCGAAGACGGTGTCGTTTTCAGCCAACACCACGTCGCAGGCTGCTATGATGCCGTTGCCTCCACCGATGACGTGACCGTGAACCAATGCTATCACTGGAGTGTTGCAAAAATAGATGGTCTGGAACAGCTTCGAGAGGTTTCGGGCATCTGTCAGATTCTCCATATAGCTGTTTTTTGCAATGTCTTTCATGTAGTTGAGGTCTGCGCCGGCGCAGAAGCTCTTGCCGTTGCCGCACAGCTCTATCACATGGATATCATCACGGGTGTCGAGCCAGTCGATAGCCTCGGTGAGCTCGTGTATCATCTTGACATTCATGGCGTTACGAACCTCTGGGCGGTTCAGCGCGATGCGTGCCACGTTTTTCTCGATTCCTATCTGAAGCGTTGTGAATTCCATAGCTTACATTCTAAATACTCCGAATTGTTGTGGCGGGAACTTCTGGTTGAGCGATGCCGCGATACCCATGGCGAGGATTCTTCGTGTGTCGACCGGGTCGATGATGCCATCGTCCCACAGACGCGCAGTGCTGTAGAATGCCGAGCCTTCGTAGTCGTATTTCGCCAAAATCTCGCGTTTCAAAGCCTTGATTTCCTCTTCAGGAACAGGCATTCCCTTGTAATGGTACTGGTCTTCCTTGACGGTGGCGAGCACGTTAGCGGCCTGGGTGCCTCCCATGACCGAGATCTTGGCGTTAGGCCACATGAAAAGCAGTCTCGGACTGTAGGCGCGGCCTGCCATGCCGTAGTTGCCAGCGCCGAACGAGCCTCCGAAGATGACTGTAAACTTCGGCACGTTGGCGTTGCTCACCGCATGCACCATCTTGGCGCCGTCTTTGGCTATGCCGCCGCATTCGTATTGCTTGCCGACCATGAAGCCGGTGACGTTTTGCAGGAAAACCAACGGGATATTTCTCTGACAGCACAGCTCAATGAAGTGTGTCGCCTTGAGTGCCGACTCGCTGAACAGCACGCCGTAGTTGGCAATGATGCCCACTGGGAATCCCATGAGATGCGCGAAGCCGCACACTATCGTGGTGGCGTATCTCTCTTTGAACTCTTGGAAGCGGCTGCCATCAACCATACGCATGATGACCTCACGTGGGTCGACGACTTTTCGCAAATCGACAGGTGCGATGCCATAGAGTTCCGAAGGGTCGTAAAGAGGCTCTTCGACAGGCAGCATATCGAGCAGCTGTTTCTTCGGCTTCTCCAATGTTTTAAAGATGTTACGGCAAATCTGCATGGCGTGGCTGTCGTTCTCCGCGAGGTGGTCGGCGACACCAGAGACAGAGGTATGCATCTCAGCGCCGCCAAGCTCTTCGGCAGTGACGATCTCGCCTGTGGCAGCCTTCACCAGCGGAGGTCCGCCGAGATAGATGGTGCCTTGTTTCTTCACGATGATGGTCTCGTCGCTCATGGCAGGCACGTAGGCGCCGCCTGCGGTGCACATTCCCATCACGATGGCGATCTGAGGGATGCCCATTGCCGACATCCTCGCCTGGTTGTAGAAGAAACGTCCGAAATGCTCCTTGTCGGGGAATACGGTGTCCTGTTCAGGCAGGAAGGCGCCGCCGCTGTCGACCATATACACGCACGGCAGATGGTTCTCCATCGCTATCTCCTGTGCGCGCAGGTGTTTCTTGACGGTGTACTGCATATATGTGCCGCCTTTTACCGTAGCGTCGTTGGCTACTATGACAGCCTCACGGCCTTGAATCATGCCGATGCCGGTGATGATGCCTGCCGACGGGAAGTCGTTGTTATACGTGTCGTAAGCCGCCATCGGCGAGAGCTCCAAAAACGGAGTGTTCTTGTCAATGAGCAGGTCGATGCGCTCGCGGGCAAGGAGTTTGTTACGTTTTTTATGCTTGGCAATAGCCGCCTCGCCGCCGCCGTGCATGCTGGAGTCCATAGCGTCGTGATACTTCGCCATCAGCTCCATGAAAGCCTTACGGTTCTCCTGAAACTCAGCACTTGCTGGGGATATTTGAGATTTTAGTGTTTGCACTTTGATACAATTTTTTGCAAAGATACAAAAAAGTTTGAAGTTTGGAGTGTGGAGTTTGAAGTTTTTATTCCACATATTAAAGATTCGTTTAAAAAAGTGTAACAAAAGAACAATTATTCGTTAAAAAAAGTGTATTATAAACAGCATTTTGCACTCAACGAAGTGCAATTTTAAAATATTTTTACACTTTTCGAAGTGCAGTTTGAAAATTTTTATTATTTTTGCAAAAAATTTTATATGGAAACATTGTTTGAATCATTCAGGGTTTTGTTGGATTTGACACCAATGGACTATGTCCGTAGTTTTCACGACAAAATCAATTGGAGAAACAGACTTATCGGGCTGTTGGGTCAGAAAGGCGTTGGAAAATCGACGCTTTTGCTTCAGCATATTAAACAATATGACAATCTTGAAGAAACACTATATGTTCAGGCTGACGACATGTATTTTGCAGGACATAGTCTGTTTGATACAGCATACGACTTCTTCAAACGAGGTGGCAAACGTCTTTATATTGACGAAATACACAAATACAAAGGATGGTCTTCTGAAATCAAATTGATTTACGACAGATTGCCGTTGATGTCAATCATTTACTCAGGAAGTTCACTGTTGGCTTTGAGAAAAGGCGGGGCAGTCGATTTGAGCAGACGTACAATCGAATATACCATGCCGGGACTGTCTTTCAGAGAATATTTGAACATCGCCAACGGTTGGAACCTGAAACCTTCGTCTATGGATGAGATTTTGAAGGGAAAAGTTGATTTTCCATACGGTGAACATCGTCCCCTGAAATATTATGAAGAGTATTGCAAACAAGGTTATTATCCATATTTTAAGGAGGAAGATTTTTTAACAAAATTGAAACAGGCGATAAACGAGACTGTTGAGCACGACATTCCTGCATACGCCGAAATGCCTGTAGCTTCAGCCGTAAAATTAAAGAAATTGATGTATGTGCTTGCCAACAGTGTGCCTTTCAAACCAAATTACAGCAAATTGGCGCGCGAGCTTGAAATTGGGCGGAACCAGCTTCCCGAATATATCGATTATCTCGAAAAAGCTTGTCTTTTCAATGGTTTGAAAGAGAAAGGAACGAGCGACTCAATTATTCAGAAGGTGGGAAAGCTATATTTGAACAACAGCAATATTGCATATGCCATTTCAGACACAAAACCTGATGAAGGAACTGTCAGAGAAACCATGTTTCTAACATGGATGCGCGAAAAGCATAATGTAACGGCATCTAAAATTTCAGATTTTGAGATTGACGGAATCACCTTTGAAGTTGGCGGCAAAAACAAAAAAGGCAAGCAGATTAAAGATGCTGAGATAGCCTATCTTGTGAAGGATGGAATAGAATACGCTGTTGGCAATTCCATTCCGATTTGGATGTTCGGGTTTGTGTATTAAAAACTCGGAATGGAATCGCCTTTGCGTCTTCCATTCCGAGTTGAATGTTGAGATTAAGTGTTAATACAAGCTCTCGCCACAACGCGCGAACTTCCGCATACTTATTCCCACTTCTTGCATATGTTTTCCAGACGTTAGCACTGAGAGAACAAGAGCGTCAGCTCAATATGTCTTTTTATCTATTTCTTCGTTTTATATCATGTGTTTGTTTTTAATTTCACGATGCAAATATATGCATTATTTCTGATTTATCCAAAAATATTTTGTTTGAATGCTTTTAACCATATTTTTATACCCTATCTAATATAATTCCACAAGATTTTAATTTTTTATACCCTTTCAGATATATTTTTAATAAATTTTTAAATTTTATACCCGAAAGGATGTAATATTTCGAAAAATGCGTTCCAGCATGGGTGCAAAAAATTGACGAGTCGTTTTTGTCTGACGATATGAAAGACAAATACGTCGAGTTGGTTTATGAAAGATTAGCCTCTCTTTGTTGATAGCAGCCCGCAGGCGGCGTCGATGTCCTGACCTCTTGAAGCCCTTATCGTGGCGATGATACCTTTATCGTTGAGCTTGTCGCGGAAGCGGACCATGTCTTCCAGTGACGGGCTTTGTAAATCTATATTAGGTATAGCATGGAATCGGATTAAATTGACGCGGCAACGGAGGCTGCCAAGTTGTTTTGCGAGCTCGTTGATGTGCTTCTGAGTGTCGTTCAAGCCTTTGAAAACGATGTATTCAAACGAGACACGACGCTGGCCGCTCCAGTCGTGCTGACGGATGGCGTGGATCACCTCATTTATCGGATACGACTTCTCGACAGGCATGATCTTCGCGCGCTCGTCGTGGAACGGGCTGTGCAGACTGACGGCGAGGTTGCATTTCGACTCGTTGATGAAACGTTTCATGTTGGGAATCACGCCTGCTGTGGATACCGTGATACGCGTCGGACTCATCGCCAGGCCCCAGTCGGAGGTCATGATTTCGAGCACCCGCATGATGTTGTCGTAGTTGTCCATAGGCTCACCCATGCCCATGAAGACGAAATTCGACAAGCTCTCGTATTCCGGCAGGTTAAGTATCTGGTTTATAATGTCGCCAGCCGACAGATTGCCTTGAAAGCCTTGTTTTCCGGTCTGGCAGAAGAGGCAGTTCATCTTGCATCCCACTTGACATGACACGCAAAGCGTAGCGCGTTCTTTTTCAGGGATATACGCTGTCTCGATGAAGCCGTCTTCAGCCGGAAACAGATATTTCTTGGTGCCGTCCTTCGATTCCTGCACATCTTCGAATGCACGATAGCCAGTGACATAGTTCTCAGCCAAAAGCTGGCGTGTGGTTTTCGACAGATTTGTCATCTCCTCGAAGGTGGCAACGCGTTTACGATAGAGCCAGTCGACGAGCTGTTTGGCGGTAAACTTCGGCAGATTATGTTGAGCCACAATGTCTTGCAGCTCGGTCAACGACATTCCAAGAAGTGCTTTCATTTTTTTTAAAATTTTCCGCAAATATAATATTTATTTGTATATTTGCAGTTGGAAAAGTATTTCATTATATGAAAAAAGTTCTGTTTTTTGCATTTTTAGCCTTAATGCTTGTAAGCTGCGGCACCAAACGGGCTCATGACGGTTCGGAGAATTTTGTCGCGATCACCGATGTCGTACCTGATGTCATTTTGGAGATACGTTATTACAGCACCTATAATTTTGTGGGAGAGCGTATCGACGGCTATGAGCAGCCTGTCGCCTTGCTGACCAAGCAGGCTGCCGACTCGCTGAAGGTGGCTAGCGACGAGCTCCGCAAGCACGGCTACCGCCTCAAGATCTGGGACTCCTACCGTCCGCAACGCGCTGTGAATCATTTCATCCGCTGGGCTGAAGACCTGAACGACACCGCTATGAAGCATATCTTCTACCCCATGGTCGACAAGAGTCTTCTTTTCGAACAGAACTACATCATGGCACGTTCGGGCCATTCACGCGGCTCGACTGTCGACCTGACATTGGTCGACGAGCAGACCGGCAAGGAACTCGACATGGGCAGTCCGTTCGACTGGTTCGGCAACGAGAGCCATCCCGATTATATGGATCTGACATCCACACAGCTCGCTAACCGTCTGGTGCTGCGCCACGCCATGCTGAGTCACGGATTTAAGCCTATCGACAGCGAATGGTGGCATTTCACACTGGCCGACGAGCCGTTCCCTGACACCTATTTTGATTTTCCAGTAAGAGATTTGAAATAAACATTTATTTATTAACAACTTAATATTAACAACATGGAAAAAAGTACAAAAATCTGGCTCGTCATTTCGGGCATCATTCTCGTAGTTTTAGGTGTGTTCTGCATCGCAAAACCAGGTGGAACTCTTATAGCATCAGCATGGCTTATCGGCTGCTTCACCCTGATTTCAGGTATCTCGAAGCTCATCTTTACTTTCAGAACCCAGCGTTTCCTGCCTAACAGCGCATCACGTTTCCTCTCTGCATTGCTGCAGATCTTCATCGGATGCTTCTTCCTGTTCGACCTTTTGGAGACAGCGGTGGCTATACCAGTAGTGTTCTCATTGTGGATCATGTTTGAAGGTATCATCATCGCCATCCAGAGTTTCGACTACAAGAAAGTCGGCTTCGGCCAATGGTGGGCAATGCTGATTCTCGGCATCGCTGGCGCCATCCTCGGCATCTACGGCATGATCAACCCTGTGTTCTCAGGCACAATAATCAGCACATTGATCGGCCTCGGCATCATAGCATTCGGCGTCGCCTATCTGATGGGCTTCGCAGGCATCAAGAAATTTGAGAAAGCCTTCGACATCAAATAGTCTTTTGTAAAACCAAATAAAAAATCTCCGAGATGCTTGTCGTTTCGGAGATTTTTTTATTTTTGCAAACCCATTTAAAACAATTTTTATATGAAATTAACTATCCAATCTGTGGTCCTGACAACCATGTTGTTATGTTCCTTTGTCTTATTTGGACAAGAGAAAAATGCCGAATCCACTTACGTGGAAAACGAGTTTATCATCTGGCTGATGCAAGATGTTGATGCTCAGCAGTTTGCCATCAGAGCTGATGCGGGCATCACACCTAAACGGCTGTTATCCAAGAGGTTAAACATCTGGCTTTTCGAAATCAGCGACAGCCGCGAGCCGCGTGAAGACAAGATGCAGCGTCTGATTCTGAACGACGACGTGCGGGTGATCCAGAACAACCACGTGGGCATCAGCCTGCGTAGTCTCATCCCCGACGACCCTTATTTTGAGGACCAATGGGGATCTGTTGTCATGCAGCTGCCTCAAGCGTGGGAGGAGTTTGGTACTGGCGGTCTCACGGTGACAGGCGACACCATAGTTGTGGCCGTCATCGACGATGGTTTTTATCTGGAACATGAAGATTTAAAGGCCAATTTCTGGAAAAATTATAAAGAGATCCCTGGCAACGGCATTGACGACGATGACAACGGCTATATCGATGACTTTGACGGCTGGAATGCTTACAATCACAGTGGAAACATGCCTAGTTCGACATATTACATACAGCACGGCACCAGCGTCACCGGCGTCATTAGTGGGGTGGGCAACAACGGCATCGGCATCTGTGGCATAAACTGGAATGTGAAGCTTATGCCTGTGGCGGGCAGCTCGGAGAACGAGGATGCCGACGAAGCCACCATAGTGGAAGCTTACGGCTACGCTCTGGAGATGCGCGCACGCTACAACGAGACCGACGGCGCAGAAGGCGCTTTCATCGTGTCGACCAACTCATCGTTTGGCGTCGATTACGGACAGCCTGCCGACTTCCCCATCTGGTGCTCGATGTTCGACGAGATGGGCTATCAAGGTATGGTGAGCAGCTGCGCTGGACCCAACAGGGCAGTGAATATCGACGAGGTGGGCGACGTGCCAACGACATGTCCGGGTGACTATCTGATTGGCGTCACCAACATCAACGAGAGCGACGAGTTGCATAGGAGCACCGGCTTCGGCATAGAGAACGTCGATATCGGCGCACCAGGCACAAACATACCATCGACATTTGTAAGCAACTACGGCTATAATTACAGCTATGAGACAGGCACCTCGCTGGCGAGTCCGCAGGTGGCAGGCACCGTCGCCCTGATGTATTCCGCCATGGATGAGGAGATGATAGAAGACTGCAAACATAATCCGGCCGATTTCGCCCTAAAGGCGCGCCAAGCGCTCCTCGACGGTGCCGACCATCTCGAAGTGCTCGAAGGCAAGGTGGCCGAGGCCAGACGACTTAACGCATACGGCGCCATCACAAACCTTTTGACAACATACGAAACGCTTGAAGAACAAACATCTGAAAGCTTCAAAGTGTATCCTAATCCCGCCAACGGCCAGTTCACTGTCGAAGGCACAGGACAGATGACGGTAAGCAACACCCTCGGACAGACTGTAATGACGCAACACGTCGACGGTCAGGCAGCCATTTCATTGCCGAAAGGCTTGTATTTTATTAAAATAGGTGGTAAAGTCACGAAAATAATAGTAAAATAAGAATCTTGTATACAAAAAAATCCCTTGATAGTTTTGCGACCATCAAGGGATTTGTGTTTTAATCCGTACCCAGGGCCGGGATCGAACCGGCACGAGTGTTACCTCATCGGTTTTTGAGACCGACGCGTCTACCAATTCCGCCACCTAGGCATAAGTTTTCAAAGAACTTATTTTTTCGGCTGCAAAATTAATACATTTTTTGTTACACGCAACATTTTTTTTCATAATTTTGCACCCGAAAAATTAAACAGACAAATTTATAACTATGCAAGAGCCCATTGTATCAATCTTTTCAGGCAGAGCCACACGTTATTTGGCTGATAAAATCGCCGAATATTATGGCAAACCTCTCGGAACAAGCAACGTAACAGTGTTCTCAGACGGCGAATTCCAGCCGAGTTTTGAGGAAAATTTACGTGGAAGAGACGTATTTTTGATTCAGTCGACCTTCCCGCCGACAGAAAACCTCATGGAACTTCTCATGATGATTGACGCTGCCAAACGCGCTTCGGCACGCCGTATTATCGCTGTGATGCCTTACTTCGGATTTGCCCGTCAGGACAGAAAAGACCGTCCGCGTATCAGCATCGCCGCCAAGCTCGTGGCCAACCTCCTTCAGGTTGCCGGCGCCACACGCGTCATCACAATGGACATCCACGCCGACCAGATACAGGGATTCTTCGACATCCCAGTCGACAACCTCTACGCATCGAAGATTTTCGTACCTTATATTAATAGCCTGAACCTGAAAGACCCTATCATGGCATCACCTGACGCCGGCGGCACACGTCGCGCCTCGTCATACGCCAAGATGCTCGGCACAGTGTTCTGCATCTGCCACAAACAACGTTCGAAACCGAACGAGATCGAGAAGATGATCCTCATTGGCGACGTTAAAGACCGTGATGTCATCCTCCTCGACGACATCATCGACACGGCAGGCACCATCACACGCGCAGGCCAGCTGCTGAAAGACAACGGCGCTCGCAGCGTCCGCGCCTTCGCTACACACCCGATATTCTCAGGATCAGCAATGGAGAAAATCGACAACTCAGTGTTCGACGAAGTCGTCGTCACCGACACCATACCGCTGAAGAACCCAAGCAAGAAGATCCACGTGCTCTCAACAGCCGAACTCTTCGCCGAGGTCATCAAGAAAGTGGAAAACTATGAGTCATTGAGCGAATTTTTCAACGCTAAATAGTAAAGACGCACGGCCGTGCGTCTCAACAGTATAAACGATTAAATAACAATTAAAAACAAACAAAAATGAATTCAGTATCATTGAGCGGTTCTCTTCGCGAGAACGTAGGGAAAAAAGATGCTAAAGCATTGCGCGCAAAAGGTCTCGTACCATGCGTCATTTACGGTAACAACATCGAACAGGTGAAGTTTGCAACAGATGCAAGAAGCTTCAAGAAGATTCTTTACACACCTGAGACATTGATCATCGACTTCGAGATCAACGGTAAAGTTTACCACACCATCCTCCAAGACATTCAGTATCATCCAATTACTGACGAGGTTCTTCACGCTGACTTCCTCGATGTCAACGAAGACAACCCGATCACTGTCATGCTTCCTATCCGCACACAGGGCACATGCCCAGGCGTTATGCGTGGCGGCCGCATGAACATGAACCTTTCGAAACTCAAAGTCCGTGGCTATGTCAACGACCTTCCAGATAACATCATCGTCGACGTGACAAAGCTCCAGATGAACCAGTCAATTAAGGTGAAAGACCTCAACCTCGAAAAGATGACCGTCCTCGTGGCAGAAAACACTATCGTGGTCGACGTCAAAGCTCCTCGTAACGCAGCAGCAGAAGAAGAGACAGAAGAGGCAGCAGCTCCAGCAGCAGAAGGCGCAGCAGCACCTGCAGCAGAAGCTAAATAATGTAAATTTTAAGAAATTTATATGGAAAAAGCCTTCGTTTGAAGGCTTTTTTTTATTTTTGCAGCATGAAATATCTGATTGCTTGTCTGGGAAACATCGGTGCCGAGTACGCCAACACGCGGCATAACATCGGCTTTATGGTCGCCGACCATCTGGCAAAAGACCTCGGTAACACATTCACAACCAACCGCTTAGCAACGGTGTCGGAGATGAAATACAAAGGCCGCCAGCTGATCGTCATCAAACCCACGACATATATGAACCTCTCCGGAAAAGCCATAAAATACTGGGCAACACAAGAAAAGATTCCTATCGAGAACATACTCGTGGTGTGCGACGACCTCGCCTTGCCGACCGGTACGCTCCGAATGAAGAAAAAAGGCAGCGACGGCGGTCATAACGGACTGAAAAACATCATCGAGGCACTCGGTAGCAGCGAGTTCTGCCGCCTCCGCATCGGCATCGGCAACGACTTCGCAAAAGGCAAACAGGTCGACTACGTCATCGGCGAATGGAAACAGTCGGAAATCGACGAGATCCAGCCACGCCTCGATGTCGCCACCGAGATGATAAAGAGCTTCGTGACACAAGGCCCCGACATGACAATGAATCAATATAATAACAAATAACCACTTGTCATTTCGAGCGAAACGAAGTGTAGTCGAGAAATCTCAAACAATTGACAAACAAAACAAGTGAATATGAAAAAGTTAGTTATTCTCTCAGGCGCAGGCATCAGCGCGGAGTCAGGCATCTCGACCTTCAGAGACGCAGGCGGACTGTGGGACAAATACCCAGTGATGCAAGTCGCCTCAATCGAAGGCTATGAAGCTAACCCTGAACTGGTTATCAACTTCTACAACGAACGCCGCAAACAACTGCTCGATGTGCAACCTAACCAAGGCCACATCCTCTGCGCCGAACTCGAGAAGTATTTCGATGTCACCGTGGTGACACAAAACGTTGACAATCTGCACGAAAGAGCGGGCAGCCATCATATAATACACCTCCATGGCGAGCTCACAAAGGTGTGCTCCAGCTACAACCCCAACGACCCACGTTACATCCGTGAGCTGAAACCAGAGGAATTCGAGGTGAGAATGGGCGACAAAGCCGGCGACGGCAGCCAATTACGTCCGTTCATAGTGTGGTTCGGCGAGGCAGTGCCTGAGATCGAGACAGCCGTCAACTACGTCGAGAAAGCCGATATCTTCGTCATCATAGGAACTTCCATGAACGTATATCCTGCCGCAAGCCTGTTGTATTACGTCCCATCCAACGCCGATGTCTATCTCATTGACCCTAAAGACGTTAGCATCAACACACAACGCCCTATCACACATATTAAAAAAGGTGCTGGCGAAGGCATGAAGGAGCTTTTACAGTCACTAGTCTTTAGTCGCTAGTCATTAGTTCAGATTACTAAAGACTAAAAACTAAAGACTAAAAACTTCGTTTCATCTCATTAAGCACGATGCGTAGCTCTCCCCACGAGTACTCCTCTCCGAGCACGTCTCTCGCCGCTCCAAGCGACGGATCCTGTGTCTCGGTGAAGTATTCAACAATGTTTTCATAGTGTTCCTCACTCATAAAATCCTTAGCGTCGGCATAGCCTTTCAACACGAGCTCCGCCACATGATGCTCTATCGTTCCACGCGTCATGCCTCTTTTCTCAGCGATGTCGTCAATCGAGAGCCCCTCCTCTATCAGCTCCTTGGTGCGTTCTATGGTAGCACTCAGATCGCTCTCGCTCTTGGGCTCGCGTTTTTTCTTTTCCTTCTTCGGCTTTTTCTTGTTAAGTCCTTCAGCCTCAACAATTTCCCTGTTTTTGGTCTTAAGATATTTCTTTATCTCGAAGCCCATCTGACATCTTACGAGACACGCTTTTTTCACATACAAATCCGACTTCAAAAGCTCCATGGCGTTCTTAAACTCCGTCTTGATGTCTTTGCTTTCAATCTCGACATTCAACTCTGCGATGTCGTCCAATTCCGTAACCTTATCCAAAAAGTACGAGCATCCTTTCTTGATTCGTTCCTGAAGCTGTAAATTATTGTCTATCTGGAAGTTATCTTTCAAGATACTGCCTATCTGCCGCTTGAATTTCTCCGACACCTCAACCACTTCCTCATGGAATTTCTGTCCTTTCGACGAAATTTTTTCTCTGAGATCATCCTCAAATGTGCGTTTGTGTGCAAACACCACCTTGCGGAGGCCGTTCAAATCGCTCTCAAGGTCAATAAAATCAATAAGTTCAAACAATATCTGCGACTCATACAGTTTCTTGTTGTATTCAAACTGTTCCTCGTTAGGCTCCCTCGAAGGCAATGCCGCCACAAACTGATTGATAGTCAAGTCGTTAAACAAGCCACTTTGCGACAGTTTCGCCTTCAAAACGAGTCCTTCGAGCGAGGTGCAGCGGCTCAACGCCACATAAATCTGTCCATGCGCGAACGCCAGACTCGCATCCAAAATCAGCCGGTCGAAGGTAAGGCCCTGGCTCTTGTGAATCGTTATTGCCCAAGCGAGTTTCAGCGGCATCTGCGTGAAGCTTCCGACTTCCTTCTCCTCTATTTCCTTGGTCTCCTCGTTGATGCTGTACTCGAAATTCTGCCATGTAACAGGTTGCACCTCAATCACCTCGTCGTCGCACTTCACCTCAAGCCCGTCATCCTCGTCGTAACCCACGATTCGTCCGATTTTGCCGTTGAAATAAGCCTTTTCCGGTGACGGATCGTTTTTCACAAACATCACCTGAGCCCCAATCTTCAGCTCAAGCTCGAATTTTGTGGGATACGAGGTCTCTGGGAAGTTGCCAAACACCTTTGCGGTAAACTTCAACGGTTTGGTTTTCAACGCGTTAAGCTTGCCTTCGTTAATCTCATCCACTTGACGGTTGTGCGTCATCAAAGTGATGTAGCCGGCATCCTCGTCGGGCTCAAAATCGGGATGATAGTGGCTGTTCAGTATGTTCAGGCTCTCCGTGTCGAGGCGGTTGTTGCGCACCTTATTCAATATGTCGATAAACTGCCTGTCTTCCTGCCTATAGATATGCTCCAGCTCGATGCAGCAGTACGGTGTCTTCGTAAGCACATGACTGTCAAAGAAATACACCGACTTGTAATAGTCCTGCAGCAGAGCCCATTCCTCTTGTTTCGCCACTGGTGCCAGCTGGTGGATGTCGCCTATCATCAGCACCTGCACACCTCCAAAAGGCTTGTCGTTACGCCTCACACGTCTCATCATTGCATCGACGGCATCGAGCAGGTCGGCGCGCACCATCGAAATCTCATCTATCACCAGCAGTTCCAGCGAACGGATGATTTTCAGTTTCTGAGCCGAAAACTTCTGGTATTGCACTGCCGAACGACGCATGATATCGGCACCGCCAGCAATCACTGCATCATCAGGTATTTGCGGCCCGAATTCCAGTTGGAAAAACGAATGTATGGTCTGCCCTCCCGCGTTGATGGCCGCCACTCCAGTAGGTGCCAAAATCACCATGCGCTTCGTCGGATTCTCAGCCAAGCCGCGCAAAAACGTCGTCTTTCCAGTGCCGGCCTTGCCCGTCAGAAATATATTCATATTGGTATAACGGACGAATTTATCGACCATCTCCAACTTCGCATTCTCTATCTTATTCGTCTGCATATCAATTATTTTTTAAATAAACAATTCCGCTGCGATGCCGTCAGCAAAAAGCATCCCATTATCGTTTAGGATATATTTTTTGTCTTTTTGACATATTTTATTTTCTGAAATATATCTTTTTATCTCTTTTTTAAACTTTTCGGAATATTGTTCACCAAAATCTTTTCTGATGTGTTCCAAGTCGACGCCCCACATGGTGCGAAGCGAGGTCATGACATACTCATTATATCTGTCATCAAGCGTAAGCTCCTCTCTCTCAAACGAATAGCTCTCGCAATAATCCTTCACGCTCGCCACGTTCCACTGCCGCGAAACGCCGTCAAACGAATGTGCCGAAGGTCCCAAACCGAGGTATTTCTCGCCTTTCCAATAGATGCAATTATGCTTCGAATAATGTCCTGGCCGTGCGAAATTGCTTATCTCGTAATGCTCAAAGCCTTGATTTTCAGTCATTTCGACCAGAATCTGATACTGCCTGACAACAGCGTCCTCATCGACAGGAGCCGCCACACATTTATTAATACGTTGTCCGAGTGCCGTCTTCTCCTCCACCGTCAAGGCATACGCCGACAGATGGTTGATGCCCGTCGCCAAGAAAATCTCCAGATTCTGATGCCATTTCTCGTCGGTCAATGTAGGGATGCCGTAGATCAAATCCATGGTAACCTCTTGAAAACCAGTCTCTTGCGCCCAATTTAAAACCTGTCGGGCATGTCTTGAATCGTGTTTTCGGCTAAGATATTGCAAATCATCATCAAAAAAACTCTGTATTCCAACACTTAACCTATTGATTCCTAATGTTTTATATTCCAATAACGATTCTTTCGAAACGGTGTCAGGATTAGCCTCCAGCGTTATTTCAGGATTTTCTATTACCTTAAAATTTTTATATAAAACATCTAAAATGCCAGCAATCTCTGAAGGTTTCAGCAGCGACGGCGTGCCTCCGCCAAAGTATATGGTCCGCACCTCTTCACCGCCGAGATAGTCATTCCGCTCGACGGCTTCACGCTTCAAAGCCTCAAGAAAATCAATGCGTTGCTTCTCCGAAACGACCGAGAAGAAGTTGCAGTAAGCGCATTTCGACTTACAAAACGGAATATGGAGATAAATACCTGCCATGATTGCAAAATTACATTATTTTCTCACAGATTACACAGATTACACAGATTTTTTCTTCCTCAAATCCTTTTTTAATCGATTTAAATCGCTAAAGCGATCAGATATCACAGATTTTTCTTGTTTTTTTCAAAACTATCGTTTAATTTTGCAGTTGATAATCATTAAAACAACTTACCATGAAGAAAGACGATAAACTTATTATCACCATCAACCGCGAGTTCGGCTCAGGCGGCAGGGAAATAGCATACAAACTCGGTGCTTTGCTCGACATCAAAGTCTATGACAAACAAGCACTTGAGGCTATCGAAGAGAATCTTGGCGTCGCCAACGAACTGCCTGAGAAAATCTATGACATCCAGAAAGATATACTGCTGAATATCGCCTCGAAGGAATCGTGCATCATAGTAGGCCGCACGGGCTTCCACATCTTCCGTAACCATCCTAATGTGGTGCGAGTGCTTCTCATCGCCGACTACGATGCCCGTGTGAACCACGTCAGCGAGAAACACGGCATCACCAAGATGAACGCCCGCAAACGCATCGACACCGTTGATCGCGAACGCGAGGAATACACCATGAAATATACCGGCGTGTCACGCTACGACGCCCGCAACTACGACTTCGTGCTCAACGTCACCAACATCCCTGGATATCACGTGGCTGCATTTTTAGCACAAAACATAAGGATGAAATTCATGAATAAATAAACACACACCGTCATTCCGAGCGCAACGAAGTGGAGTCGAGACCTGAGCTTTGCGAAAGCATGCTTTCGCTTCGCTCAGGTCTCCATTACACTTCATTTCATTCCGTTTCAGTCGAAATGACGAATTAATTTCTTGTCATTTTAAAATTTTTTGTAATTTTGTAGCTTGATTTAATTATTTGAATTATTATGGCTACACGTTTACAAAATTTGAAGAAAATTGCCGCTCTGACAGTGGCATTGCTCGCAATTTCATTGGGCTTGAACGCCCAGACATGGTACATCATGGGTGAATACATCTGGAGTCCACCGCATCCGCAGGGAACCTACGAAATGACTCATTATACAGCAGATGACACCGAAATCAACGGGATGACATACCACACCATCTACGTTCAGGAGACTGGCGCACTGGTAGGCGCCTACCGCAACGAAGACAACCAGGTTTATTATTGCAAATGGAACGGCTCGTCATACGACGAGGAGATTATGCTTTACGACTATGACCTAGAAGTGGGCGAATATTTCAACGACGAGACCGAATACCCGATGCAGGTCACCGAAGTGTCAACAATCATTGACCATAACGGCATGGAGAGAAAGAGAATCGACTTCCGCTTCATCGGCCTCGAAAACGTGACAGAATACTGGATCGAAGGCGTGGGAAGCAACCGCGGATTCGTCTTCATGGGCCAGTACGCCCCTGATCCGTCAGGCGAAGGCGACATCTTCCACCTGCTCTGCTACCATATCGGCGAGAACCTCATCTACACCAACCCGGAATACAACACCTGCGACGTGGATGAGATTGAAGAGAACATCACAAACAACAACGTCAGCATCTATCCTAACCCTGCAAAAGATATTGTTAAAGTGTTGAATAACAATAACTTAAATATCACCAACGTAGAAATCGTCGACCTCACAGGCCGCGTGGTGCTGAGCACCGACAAAACCGACGGCATCGACATCAGCGCACTCGCCGAAGGCCAGTATTTCGTGAAGATCTACGGTGATGCAACCATAGTGAAGAAACTGTTTATTGCAAAATAAATCATCATAACAACATGAAATTCAAACACTTAGCTATGGCAGCAGTAATTGCTACAACATTATTCAGCTGCAACAACACACCAAAAGAAGACTACGCAGCCCTCGCCAACCAGTATGCGAAGGTGACTTTGACAACCGACATCAGCCATCTCTCTGACAACGAGGTGAAGATGCTTGACCTCCTATTCCAGGCAGGCAAGCTCATGGACGACATCTATTGGCATGAGAACCTCGGCGGATGCAAACACGAGTTTTTGGATAAGATTGAAGATCCTAACGCCCGCAAATACGCCGAAATCAACTATGGTCCGTGGGATCAGCTCGACAACCGCCGCGTATTTATCCCTGGATACGGCCCTAAACCGGAAGGCGCAGGCTTCTACCCCACCGACATGACAAAAGAAGAGTTCGCAGCATGGGACAACCCTGACAAGACCAGCCAGTACACCATAGTTTACCGCGACGATAACGGCAAGCTTCAATCGATGTGGTATCATGAAGCTTTCGCAAAAAAGATCAATCAGGCAGCCGACCTCCTCAAAAAAGCATCAGAGCTGGCAGCCGACGAAGAGTTTGCTAACTATCTGAGACTCAGAGCCGAAGCACTCCTCACCGACGACTATTTCGAGTCAGACATGGCATGGATGGACGTGCGCAACAACAACGTCGACTTCGTGGTGGGTCCTATCGAGAACTACACCGACGGTCTCTATGGCTATAAAGCCGCTCACGAGTCGTTTATCCTTATCAAAGACCAGGAATGGACAAAGAAACTGTCACGTTACGTGGCATTGCTGCCTGAGCTTCAGACCAAGCTTCCTGTCGCTGACGAATACAAGCAGGAGAAACCTGGTAGCGACGCCGACCTCGCGGCATACGACGTGATATTCTACGGCGGCGACTGCAACATGGCATCGAAGACCATCGCCATCAACCTGCCTAACGACGAGAGAGTGCAGCTCCAGAAAGGCACACGCAAGCTCCAGCTCAAGAACGCCATGCAGGCCAAGTTCGACAAGATCGTGGTCCCGATTTCAGAGGTCTTGGTAGCTCCTGAGGCACGTCAGAACATCAAGTTCGACGCATTCTTCGCCAACGTGATGTTCCACGAGGTGGCACACGGTCTGGGCATCAAGAACACCCTCGACGGCCAAGGCACTGTGCGTCATGCACTTAAAGAGCAGTATTCAGCCATCGAAGAGGCCAAGGCCGACATCCTCGGCTTGTTCCTCGTCACCAAGCTCAGCGAGATGGGCGAATACGACAACACCACACTCGAGGAGAACTACACCACCTTCATGGCCGGCATCTTCCGCTCGGTACGTTTCGGTGCAGCATCAGCTCACGGCAAGGCTAACATGATAGAATTCAACTACTTAGCTAAAGAAGGAGCCTTCACACGCGACGCTAACGGCTTGTATAACATCGACTTCCCGAAGATGAAGCTCGCAGTCGAGAAACTCGGCGGCGCCATCCTCGTGGCACAGGGCAACGGCGACTATGAATTCGTGAAGAACTGGATCGCCACCGACGGCGTCATCAAGCCGGAGCTCCAGGCCGACCTCGACAAGATCGCTGGATGCGGCATCCCGAAGGACATCTGGTACGAGATGGGAATGAAATATCTTAAAAAATAATCAATAATTATCAAACAAATGAAAAAATTATCATTGACTTTCGCCATCATCTTTGCTATGATGGGCATCGTGCGCGCTGACGAAGGCATGTGGTTGCCAATGTTCGTCGAGCGTTTAAACTACGTTGACATGCAGAAAATGGGTCTCCAGTTGACACCAGAGGAGCTCTACAGCATCAACAACAGCAGCCTGAAAGACGCCATCGTCGGCCTCTCATACGGCGCTACACCTCGCGGTTTCTTCTGCACAGGCGAGATCGTGTCACAGAACAGCTTGCTTTTCACCAACCATCACTGCGGCTACAGCTCGATAGCAGCCCTCTCGACAGTGGAGCATGACTACCTCAACGAAGGCTTCGCAGCCAAGAATTTCAGCGAAGAGCTGCCAGCTGAAGGCGTATCAGCATCATTCCTCGTGAGAATGGAAGACGTCACAGCCGACATCCTCGGCGTCATCACCGACGAGATGGATTACATGGCAAGACAAAAAGCTATCAACGAGAAAATCAAAGAGTTAGAGGAAGCAGCATCAGAAGACGGCAAACTCAACCCGGTCATCAAAGGCTTCTTCGAGGGCAACGAATACTACATGTTCGTCTACAAGACCTACACCGACGTACGTCTCGTGTTCACAGCAGCACAGTCAATCGGCAAGTTCGGCGGCGACACCGACAACTGGATGTGGCCTCGTCACACCGGCGACTTCAGCGTGTTCCGCGTCTACGCTGACGAGAACGGCGAACCAGCTGAGTATTCAGAGAACAACAAGCCTCTCACTCCTAAATACAACCTCCCAATCAGCCTCGACGGCGTCAGACAGGACGACTTCACCATGATCTGGGGCTTCCCGGGCTCAACAGAGCGTTACATGTCGTCATACGGCATCAACTACAACGTCGACATATTCTATCCTATCGTATATGAAGTGTTCAAAGCTGAGACCGACGTCATGGACGAATATATGAAAGTCGACAAGGCTGTCAATATCGCTTACGCTGACAACAAAGCAGGCTTGGCAAACACCTGGAAAAACTTCGAAGGCCAGATCACTATGCTCCGCAAGAACAAAGTGGCTGAGCGCAAGGCAGCTCTCGAGGCAGAATTCACCGACTGGGTCAACGCTGACGAAGACCGCAAGGCAGAATACGGCGACGTGCTCGAGACTCTCGAGGTGATGTACGCCCAGCTCGCCGAAGTGGCTCCATACCTCTTCTATCCTAACTTCGCAGCACAGCTCAACCCGATGGCAACAGCATCTGAATTCTCAGAGTATTATCAGGTTGCGACAAGCAAAGAGGCTTCAAAAGACGACAAGAAGGCAGCAGCCGAGGCTTTGAAGGAAATCGATGCCGACGCATTGTTCAAAGACCTCGACGCACGCGTTGAGAAAGGCATGCTCGTCGCTGTGATGAACATCTACGGCAGCAAATTCGAGACAGAAGAGCTTCCTGAGGCCATCCAGAAACTCATGAAGAAATACAAAGGCGACTGGACAGCATTGGCAAACGACATCTGGGACAACTCGATGTTCACCAACGCAGAATCAGTGAAGGCTTTCATCGAGAAGCCAAACGCAAAGAAACTCGAGAAAGACCTCGCTTTCGTGATGTACACCGCATTGGTCGAGCAGCTCTACTCAGCAGCACCGGCTTACAGAATCGCTAATATCGCCATCGCCGAGGCCGACCACGACTTCGTGAAGGGTCTCCGCGAGTTCTACGCTGCCACACAGCCTGACAAGGTGCTCTATCCTGACGCAAACTCAACAATGAGAATGAGCTACGGCTCAGTGCAGGACTACCAGCCAGCCGACGCTATCACATACGACTATGTGTGCACAGCCAACGGCATTCTCGAGAAATACATCCCTGGTGACTTCGAGTTCGACGCCCCACAGCGCCTCCTCGACCTCATCGAGAAACGTGACTTCGGCCAGTATGCCGACGACAACGGCGAGCTCATCACCTGCTTCTTGTCGACCAACGACATCACAGGCGGTAACTCAGGCAGCCCTATCATGAACGGCAAGGGCGAACTCATCGGCTTGGCCTTCGACGGCAACTGGGAAGCCATGAGCGGCGACGTCAACTTCGAGCCTAAACTCCAGCGCACCATCAACGTCGACATCCGTTACGTGCTCTTCGTCATCGACAAGGTGTACGGAGCCACCAACCTCATCGACGAACTCGACATCCACAAAGCGATGCCAGAACCAGTTCGCGTGGAAGAGGAATAGCTAGCTATTAGCCATTAGCCATTAGCTATTAGCTATTAGGGACGTCATTTCGACTGAAACGGAATGAAATGGAGTGAAATGGAGAAATCTCCTGCAAAAAGGAATATATCATTGTTTGTTTGAGATTTCTCCACTCCTTTCGGTCGGTCGAAATGACGTTTTTTTATCATTATTTTGTTTTCTAATAAATTTTACTTATTTTTGCAGTTTAATTCCATTAAAAATGAAGAAATTACTTGCAATAATCCTCATTTTCACCGTATTTTGCGCCACAGCGAAGACAAAAATCGGCGAAAACATCGACATGACACATTACGAGATTCATCTCAACAACATCGATTTCACAAACCACACCCTAGATGCCGTGACCATCGTCACGCTGACAGCAAAAGAGACAGTCAGCTCCTTCGATTTGGAGCTTAAGTCGTTGACAGTCAGCGATGTGACATCAAGCGATGCCAGCGTCAGCGGCTTTGCACAAAACGGCGACGTACTCACAATAAACCTTGCGACAGCATTGGCGGCTAACACAACAGCCTCGTTTACAATATCTTACGGAGGTACCACCTTTAACGACGGCTGGGGCGGCATACTCTGGAGCGGCAATTACATCTGCAACATGGGTGTAGGCTTCACCGAAGTGCCGCATAACCTCGGAAAAGCATGGTTCCCATGCGTTGACAACTTCACCGACAAGGCCACTTACGACGTGTTTGTGACCGTGCCAACAGAGACTACTGCCGTTTGCGGCGGAAACCTCGTTAACGACACCGACAATGATGATGGCACCCATACAGTGCATTACGCTGTAAATCAAGAGATTGCGACATATCATATCTCGTTTGTGGCAGGCGACTACGTTGAATGGACCGACACCTACCACGGCATGAACGGCGACATCCCCGTCAACGTGTATGTCAAGCCAGCACAGATCAACAAGGTGGAAGGCACCTTTGTGCATGTGAAAGACATCGCTAGCTATTTCGAGAACGCTTACGGTCCGTATCCATTCAACCGCATAGGCTACTCCATCACCAGCGTAGGCTGCATGGAACACGTCGACAACATCGGCATCACCAGTGGCGTGCTCACCGGCAACACCGACGAGGAGAGCTACGTGGCTCATGAGATGTCGCACATGTGGTTCGGCAACAAGGTGACATGCGCCCGAGCCGAAGAGATGTGGCTCAACGAGGGTTTTGCACAGTTCTGCGGCATGAGCTACCAGGAAGCCATCTACGACGAGGCCACATACATGAACGAGATGCGCTCTGTGATGGCTGCCGTGATGGGTTACGACACCGGCGAGGGCTGGCTCGCACTCAACGACGTGCCGCAAGACAAGACCTACGGCAACACCGTCTACAAAAAAGGCGCCACCGTGGTCCATACTTTGCGCAACTACCTCGGCAAGGAGCTCTTCAACGAGGCAATGCGCTATTACCTCAACAAATTCGCTTATCAGTCGGTCACTTCGGAAGACTTGCGTAATGCCATCACCGAATACACCGGCATCGACATGACCGATTTCTTCAACACCTACGTATTCACCTGCGGCGAGCCACATTATGTCGTTGATAATTATATCGTTACGCCCAACGGCAACAGTTTCGATGTTGAGGTCTTCACCAGCCAGACACACCGCCACAGCGACCATATCGGCAACAGCGTCATCCTCGAGCTCGACTTCATGGACCAGAACTGGAACATCGTCAGCGACACCATCCACTGGGACGGCCGCAACGGCCACACCGTAAAAACCATAGGTTTTGAGCCTGTCGCGGTGTTCTGCAACTACGACAAGACCAGCCTCGATGCCCGTGTTGACCGCAACGCCGTCGTCACATCTACAGGAAAGATCAGCGCGACAAATCTCGACATCAACATCGCATCGGTCACCGACTCGACATTCTTACACATTGAAAATCATTATGTTGGACCAGATCATGCGCTCAACCCGCATCCATGGGAGATGACCTTCTCGACCCAACGTTACTACACCATTTTCCGTGACGACAAAGGCCAGGCCGACATCAACGGAGTGTTCAAATATTCGAAGTCATACGACAACGACATCATCCATTCATCCAACGACTCGACGGTGCTGCTATATCGTGAGAACGCCGCAATGCCTTGGCATTCAATATCTTACTCATTTGAAGGCAACTGGAAAATTGGAGAATTGACCGTCGACAACCTGCTTTCGGGTGACTACACCTTCGCCGTCATCGACAAGAGCACTATAGGTCTCGGAGAGGTCCCGGCTGGCACAAAACGAATGATTGTCACGCCCAATCCGGCCTATGACTTCATAAAAATAAGCACTTCTGACGACAACTCAGAGGTTTGCATCCTCAACTCGCTGGGGCAGACCGTGAGCACATTTTCCGTTAAGGAGAAAGAAATGACAATACCTGTAACCGATTATAAATCAGGGGTTTACTATATCAATCTCTTTGATGAGAATAAAAATCTCATTTCTACCGAAAAATTGGTCAAGAGATAAGATTTTTTCGTAATTTTGCACCGAATTCGAATTTATTTTTTATTTATTAATAACGTTATTATCAAATTATGAACCCAACTCATATTGAACACATTGGAATTGCTGTCAAGAGCTTGGACGAGTCGATTCCAGTTTTCGAGAAAATGCTCGGAACGAAATGCTACGCCATCGAAGAAGTCAAGGATCAGAAGGTGAAGACTGCTTTCTTCAAGGTAGGTCAGACCAAGATCGAGCTTCTTGAGCCGACATCACCTGAGAGCACCATTGCTGCTTTCATCGAGAAGAACGGTGGCAAGGGTGGCATGCATCACATGGCTTTTGCTGTGGAAGGCATTGAGAATCAGTTAGCTGAAGCCAAAGAAGCAGGTTTCCGTCTCATCGACGAGACACCACGCGGCGGTGCTGAAGGCTTGACCATCGCTTTCCTGCACCCTAAGTCAACAGCAGGTGTCCTCACAGAACTTTGCGAAAATAAAAACAAATAATAAAAATCATAAGAAATGATCATCGAACAGAAAATTCAGGAGTTGTTGGACAAGCGCGCTCTTGCACGCCAGGGTGGCGGCGAGAAACGTATCGCTTCACAACATGAAAAAGGAAAGTACACCGCTCGCGAGCGCATCGCCATGTTGCTTGACGAGGGCAGCTTTGAGGAGTTCGACATGTTCCTCACACACCGCACCACTGACTTCGGTCTGGAGAAGCAGGTGTATCTCGGCGACGGCGTCGTGACAGGCTACGGCACCATCGACGGCCGTCTCGTTTACGTGTATTCACAGGACTTCACCGTGCTTGGCGGCTCATTGTCAGAGACCATGTCGAAGAAGATATGCAAGGTGATGGATCAGGCCATGAAGGTCGGTGCCCCTATCATCGGCATCAACGACTCAGGCGGAGCACGTATCCAGGAAGGTTCACGCTCATTGGCAGGTTTCGCTGAGATCTTCCAGCGTAACATCAACGCATCGGGCGTGGTGCCACAGATCAGCGCCATCTTCGGTCCTTGCGCAGGCGGCGCAGTGTATTCACCAGCATTGACCGACTTCATCCTCATGACCGAGCAGAACAGCTACATGTTCCTCACAGGCCCGAAAGTCGTGAAGACAGTGACAGGCGAAGACGTCAGCACCGACCAGCTCGGAGGCGCATTGGTACACAACCAGAAATCAGGCGTGAGCCAGTTTATGGCAGCCACCGAGGAAGAAGGCTTGCAGCTCATCCGCGAGCTCATCTCTTATCTTCCACAGAACAACCTCGAAGAGGCTCCGCGCATCGAATGCAACGACCCTATCGACCGTAAGGAAGACGCCCTCAACGCCATCATCCCTGACAACCCTAACAAGCCATACGACATGCAGCAGATTATCCACGCCATCGTGGATAACGGCGAGTTCCTCGAGGTCGCTAAAGACTTCGCGAAGAACTTGATCGTCGGTTTCGCTCGTTTCGACGGCAAACCGGTGGGTATCGTCGCCAACAACCCAGCTTTCTTAGCTGGTGTTTTGGACATCAACTCATCACGTAAGGGAGCACGTTTCGTCCGCTTCTGCGACGCCTTCAACATCCCGATCGTGACATTGGTCGACGTCCCTGGCTTCTTGCCTGGCACAGTGCAGGAATATGGCGGTGTCATCACCCACGGCGCCAAAATGCTGTTCGCCTACGGCGAGGCCACAGTGCCAAAGGTCACCATCACCATCCGCAAGTCATACGGCGGCTCACACCTCGTCATGGGTTGCAAGCAGCTCCGCGCTGACATCAACTACGCATGGCCTACAGCCGAAATCGCCGTCATGGGTCCTTCAGGCGCTGTCGAGATCCTCAACGGCAAGGAGATCGCAGGCATCGAGAACGAAGAGGAACGCACCGCTTTCGCAGCAAAGAAAGAGCAGGAATACCGCGACAAGTTCGCAAATCCTTACGACTCAGCGAAATACGGCTACATCGACGACGTCATCGAGCCACGCAACACACGTTTCCGCGTCATCAGAGCCCTTCAGGCACTTGAGACAAAGAAAGACACCAACCCACCTAAGAAACATTGCAATATTCCGCTCTAGGTCTAATTAAAAATTGAGAATTGAAAATTTTAATTGAATAGAATATGAATATGTTAGCAATAATGTTATCAGCTGTCAGGGAGCCTATCGCCACTCACGACTGGGTCGTCACCGTTGGTGGATTCTGCATCGTGATCACGGCATTGGTTATCCTTTTCCTCATCTTCACAGGATTCTCGAAGCTTGTGAACCACGACTTCAAGAAAGCTAAGAAGGAGAAGAAGGCTACCGAGACTCCGAACACCTCAACAGCAGCGGGCTGGAAGGTCGACGACGAACTCGCGGCGGTCATCGGACTGGCTCTGGCATTGTCGAAAGATGTGCACGACGAAGAGTCAGGTTTCGTGACCATCCAGAGAGTGGAGCGCCGTTATTCCCCATGGAGCTCGAAGATTTACGGATTAAATGGTTTAAACAGAAGAAATTACTAAGCAATGAAGAAATTTAAATTCACAGTCAACGGAAAAGAGTACGAAGTCGAAGTGAAGAACTACGAAGGCGAGAACGCCGAAGTGGTTGTCGACGGCACTCAATATAATGTCAAAGTCCAGCGTGAAGAAGAGGCTGTCCCGACCTTCGTCGCACCGAAGCGTCAGGCTCCGAAACCGGCTGCCGCTCCTACACAGGAGGCTGCTCCGGCCACATCGGCACCTGCCGACGGCTACAAGTCACTGGCACCGCTTCCGGGCACCGTCATGCAAATCTACGTCAACGTGGGCGACGTCGTGAAACGCGGCGACAAACTCATGATGTACGAGGCAATGAAGATGGAAAACAACTTCCTCGCCGAAGTCGACGGAACAATCAAGGAAATAAAAGTCAGAGTGGGCGACAACATTCTGCAAGGCGCAGTATTATTTGTAATTGGCTGATTATGAAGAAGAGACTCAACGTTAAAAAGAAAGCTCTGCTCATCGTAGCGTTGGTGGCCATCCTGCTCGTGCTTCACGGCATCATGACATCGGCACCGTCGATGGCCGAGCCGCTGTTCAGCGCATCGCAGGATGTGACGACAGAACTCACGATGGACGCTCAAGACGCTGAGATGCAGACCATTTCGGCAGGCGAGGCCATCAGCGAAGGAATGTACTCCTTCTGGCAGTTCACCGGTTTCCGTAACTGCACACGAGGCAACCTCATCATGATTCTGGTCGCCTTCGTATTTATCTTCCTCGCAGTCAAATACGACTTCGAGCCTATGCTGCTCATCCCTATCGGAGTGGGTATCATAGTGGGTAACATCCCGTTCATCCAAGACTCGTACACCTTTGATTTACAAGGTGCTTTGGCAGCATTGTCGAAGATAGAGATCCAAGGAAACTCGACATTCGACCTCACCGAGGCACAGAAGTTCTTTGTGGGACTCTTCGCAGGACAAGACACTCTGAACTGTCAGCAGGCTCTCGACCATTTCCATGAGATGATCAAGACAAACCCTGACCAGCTCGCAGCGTTCCTGCCAGCCGGCATGGACCCGACAGCACCTAACACAGCCAAGTTCTTCGACAGCCTCATCAGCCAGGTGTTCAACATGAACATCCAGACCGGTGTGTATCAGAAAGGCTCAGTGTTGAACTACCTGTATTTCGGTGTGCGCCAGGGTATCTATCCTCCATTGATTTTCTTGGGCATCGGTGCTATGACCGACTTCTCGTCGTTGATCTCACAGCCTCGCTTGATGATCCTCGGTGCCGCCGCTCAGCTCGGCGTGTTCATCACCTTCATCAGTGCACGTGCTCTAGGCTTCGACCCACATGAGGCAGCCGCTATCGGTATCATCGGCGGCGCTGACGGTCCTACCGCTATCTTCATCTCGACAAAGATGGCTCCACACCTCCTCGGTGCAATCGCTATCGCGGCATACTCATACATGGCCCTCGTGCCTGTCATCCAGCCGCCTATCATGCGTTTGCTTACCACCAAGGAAGAGCGCTTAATCAAGATGAAGGAACCTCGCATGGTCGGAAAGACAGAGAAGGTCATCTTCCCTATCGTAGGTTTGTTGCTCACCACTTTCATCAGCCCGTCGGCACTTCCACTTTTGGGTATGCTGTTCTTCGGTAACCTGTTGAAAGAGAGCGGCGTGACGAAACGTCTCGCCAACACAGCGGCCAACCCACTCATCGACATCGTGACCATCTTGTTAGGTCTCACCGTCGGTGCCTCGACACAGGCTGACGTGTTCTTGACAGTCGACTCGCTCATCATCTTCGCTTTGGGTGCTTGCTCGTTCGCCGTTGCTACATTCGGTGGCGTTTGCGGTGCCAAGCTGATGAACGTCTTCTGCAAGGAAGGCAACAAGATCAACCCTCTCATCGGTAACGCTGGCGTGTCGGCTGTGCCTGACGCAGCACGTGTTTCCGAGGTCGAAGGTCAGAAATACGACCCATCGAACCACCTCCTCATGCACGCCATGGCACCAAACGTCGCTGGTGTTATCGGCTCGGCAGTGGCAGCTGGTATCCTCATGAGTTTTATAGGAATCTAATTAAGTCACTAGTCGTTAGTCTTTAGTCGCTAGTTATTAGTACTAAAGACTAACGACTAAAAACTAACGACTAAAATGTTATTAATCGGTATCGCCGGCGGCTCGGGATCCGGCAAGACAACAGTGGTCAAGAAATTGATTGACGCACTCCCCGAGGACTCGATCAGCGTGGTGTCGCAGGACGCCTATTATTGGGACAACGGCAACCTCGCGCCGGAGGCAAAGAAAGAAATCAACTTCGACCATCCCGACGCCTTCGAATGGGACCTGCTGGTGAAGCATCTCGACATGCTCAAGGAAGGCAAGACCATCCCGATGCCTATCTACACCTACGTGACATGCGCCCGCTCGCAGGAAGTCATACCTGTGAAACCAACAGAGGTGGTGATAGTGGAGGGCATCCTCATCATGACATGCCCTGAACTGGTAAAACGCCTTGATATCAAGATCTTTGTGGATACCGATGGTGACGACCGTCTGATGCGTATCATACGCCGCGACATCGAAGAGCGTGGCCGTACCGTGTCGGATGTCTTAAGACATTATGAAACCTTCGTAAAACCGATGCACAACCAGTTTATCGAGCCGACCAAACGCCTGGCCGACATCATCATCCCGCAAGGCGGCAGCAATCAGGTTGCAATCGATATAGTTGCAAGCAGAATCAGGATGCAGCTGAGTCAGATGAAAGAAAGAAACTAATCCTGAACCATGTAAGCGAAGCCACGACCCTGGTATTTCACCTTCTTAAGGTCACCACGACGGTTGGTGAGCTTCACGAGACACTGGTTGATCTTCGATTTCATCTTGAGCTCGTCCATCTCAATGCCCATAGCCCTGGCTTTCGCCATAGCCTTGTCGTAAATCTCTTTGCTAGTGCACGGCTTGCCATTCTCTTTTACCACCTCAATGATGATCTTATCCCATGTCGATAACGGATAAGGCTTGCGGTTGGATACATTTGTAGGCATCGAACCTACCATTTTGGTGAGTTCTTCAATTTTTTCGTTAAAAAAATCAATTTTCGAGAGATTCTTTCTCACTTCGGATTTGAACTCCGCAATTAAACTGATAATCTCTTCTTTCGAAAGTTCTCTAGTTTCCATTGCAAAAAATAATTTAGCAGTTATATAAAAAAGTATCGCAAAGTTAGAAAATTATTTTGAATATTGTACTATATTTGCAGAAAAAAAATTAAAAAACTTCATGAAAGAGATTATCAACTTCCTGAATTTGATCGTTGAAAACAACAACAGGCCTTGGTTTCAACAGCATAAGGACTTGTATATCAATGCACAAGGCCATTTCAACGCCATCGCCGAACAGATTTTGGCAGGGGTGCAGAAATTCGACCCTCTGACACGCGGATTGACTCTAAAAGACTGCACCTACCGCTTCTACAGGGACACACGTTTCTCACCTGACAAATCCCCATACAAGCGACATTTCGGCCTTTTCATTTGTCCTAACGGGAAAAAATCGGGTCTGGCAGGCTATTATTTCCATGTCGAGGGCGAGGGAGCCGAGTATCTCGGACATCATGGGCTGTATCCAGGAATGTACCAATGCGAGCCTTATATTACTAGGAGCGTGCGCGAGGACATCAGCACCAAAGGCGACGAGTTTGTGAAAGCCTTGAAGAAAGCCAAGAACTTCGACCTCAGCTTCGCCGCGGCATTGAAAAAGGTGCCGAAAGACTACCCCGCCGACCATCCTTACGCCGAATATCTGAAGTTGAAAGACTATTGTCTTTATGAAAACATCCCTGACGACATGTTATATTCCGACCACCTGGTGGAATGTGTCGTCGACGAGTTCCGCAGCTGCTACGATTTCAACTCGTTTTTGAACCGCGCGGCGCTTTTCGCGATGGAAAACAAATAATTTTTTATTTTATGATGCAGCAAAATCAACTTCCTTTCGTTAAGAAGATGTAAAACGAACGAAATGTTAGGATTCAACATTGTTTTGGAAAGGGCAAGAAACGGACGACAGGAGTCGCTGATGAGGTTGTACGACCTCTGCTGCGACACGGTGTTCAACGCCTCTTACCGGATAGTGCTGAACGCGCAGGATGCCGAGGAGATAACGCAGGACGCGTTTCTGAAGACATTCTCCAATCTTGACAGTTTCAGCGGCTCGGAGAGAGACTTCGTGGCTTTTGTGAAGACGATAGCCATCAACAAGAGCATCGATATGTTCAGAAAACACAGCCGTGAGCCGTTTTACGAGGAGATCGACTACAAGACAGCGGATATCGAGGACGACAACGACGATTTTGAAGATTATCCGATAGAGAAGATAAAAGAGGCGCTGAACAATCTGCCCGACGGCTACCGCCTGACGATAACGATGAGATTGATAGAAGAAATGGAATTCAGCGACATAGCGAAACAGATGGGAATCAAGGAATCGACAGTGCGGTCACAGTATGCGAGAGGGCTGGAGAAGTTACGCTCCACCGTCATTTCGAGCGGAACGTAACGAAGTGGAGTGAAGTCGAGAAATCACCGGCATGGGGATGTCACGAAACAATTGAAAGGCGGTGATTTATTCACCAAAGGTGAATGCTTTCGCAAAGCTCAGGTCTCCATTTCGCTTCGCTCCAGTCGAAATGACAACAACAATGAAAAATACAGAAGAATATGAATATAGAAGATAAAATAAGGAACAATCGAGAGGCATTTGACGATATGAAGATGCCGGAGGGCAGCCGCGAGCGGTTTGAGGCGAAGCTGAATGGTCGATTGTCATATCGAGCGCAACAAAGTGGAGTCGAGAAATCCTCTTCCATTTCGCTCCGCTCCAGTCGAAATGACATATGGTTGACATTCACCACAATTGCAGCGGCTGCGGTAGCCATTTTATTGGTGATTTTCGGTATGAACCGATATGGACAAATGTGGAAGGAATCGCCGCAAGTGGCTGATAATAAAGTAGTTGAGATGCGTCAATTTTACGATGATAAGGTAGAGGAAGCCATCCTTAACCTGGAGAGTGTGATGGAGCACGTCGACGACTCGACAAAACGGCAAATTGAGAACGTGGTGCACGATTTGCTGAATATGGGGGATGTTTTTGCCGAAATGGCACCTCTTCCGGAAGACCGCCAGATGGCGATAACAGAACAGATTTACGACAACAAATTGAGAACTATAGAATTGATTACAGAACAAATTAATAAGTAAAGACTATGAAAAAGATTCTGATTTTAGCAGTTTTGATGTTAGTGGCATTCTTCGCTTTCGCTAACAAATGGAGCGACAACAACCATTACAATTACAAATTTGAAGAGCAGAAGACCATCGAAAAAACATTCGACGTGGAAGCGCTGCCAAAACTTATCATGGACGGCATCTACAGCGATTTCAACATCACCACATGGGATCAGCCGCAGATTGATTTCAAGGTGAAAATCACAGTGAAAAGCGACCGTGAAAGCACCGTGAAAAAACTGATGGAGATTATCGATGTGGAATTGAGCCAGAGCTGTAACACAGTGAACGCCAAGACCTTATTCAACAACAAGTCAAACAAGTCGTACAATGCCTCTATTTCAATAAAATACAATGTGCGGGTCCCGAAAGACGTGCTGTTTGACTTGAAGACAAGATACGGCGACATCACCATCGACGAGGTGCGCGAGAAGCTTAGAGCCGAAGTGAAATACGGCGATTTCAAGGCCGACAATATGATGATTGATACATTATATGACAATACAATTGAGGTGAAATACGGAAACGTCAACATCGATGTGGTGAAAAAAATCTATTTGGACCTGTCATACGGCGATGCCAAGATCAACAATTGCGACTACATCGACGCGACAGTGAAATACGGCAAGCTTTTCATCACCGATTTGAATAAAGGAATATTGGAAATCAAATATTCGGATGCCAGAATCGACCAGGCCAACAAAGTCAAGTTCGAGAATGTGGGTTATTCAGATGTTAAGCTGAGAAACGTCAAAGACAAGCTGATTGCCGACTTGAAATACTCCGACATGAGCGCTACAGTGACGTCATTGTCACCCAAAATTGAAATTGACGGCGCATATTCCGACGTGAATTTGTATCTCAACGAGAATGCCTCGTTCAACTACAGGATGTCATCGGCATACGGCGACATCACCTTCAGGGGCTTCTTCGACGAGAAAAGCATCGGCAGCAACGGCCGTTACGGCGATGGTGAGCCCGGTTATCTCGACATCACCACAAAATACGGCGACATCGATATTCGTAAAGACAAATAATCTTTTTTTCATACTTTGAATTTTTTATGCCGAATTTTAATTTTCGGCATAATTTTTAGTATTTTTGTAACGTTAAATGACTACGTCATTTCGACTGGAGCGGAGCGAAATGGAGACACCGGCATCTAAATGTACAGTGATCATTGATTGGCGGTGATTTCTCCACTCCCTACGGTCGGTCGAAATGACAAAAGAAAATTATCATTTAAAATGAAACGAGCAATAATACTATTAGCTGCTATTTTGTTGAATATCAACATATTATTAGCACAGCACACTATCACTGGAACGTTGGTTGACGACAGCACCAACGAGCCTTTAATGTTTGTCAACGTCGGCTTGATACGTGCCGCCGACACCGTTTATGTGAGTGGGACAGCGTCGAACGACAAGGGGTTCTTCAAGCTTGAGCACGTGCGCAATGGCCAGTATATCTTGCAGATCACGGCTATCGGCTATGAGAACTACAAGAACGTGCTGGACATCACGGAGGACATCAGTCTGGGCACCATCAAGATGCATGAGGGCGCGGTACGCCTCGACGAGGTGGTGATTATCGAGAGCAAGCCATTATTCGCCAACGAGGGCGAGAAGACGCTTTACAACGTGAGTGAGGACCCTTCGATACAGACCGGAACGGCCTCCGACGCGTTGCAGAACGCCCCAGGTGTGGAGGTCGACGTGGAAGGCAACGTCACCTTGCGCGGCGTGTCGTCGGTCGAGATCTGGATCAACGGCAAGCCATCGCATCTGACAGAGGAGAACCTGAAGACGTACATACAGCAATTGCCAGCAAATGCTATTAAGACCATCGAGGTGATCACCAACCCGAGTGCGCGTTACGCCTCGAAGAGCGACGGCGGCATCATCAACATAGTGACCAACGCCAAGGTGCAGAAGAACCAGTTTGTGAGCTTCGGAAGCCGTTTCTCGTCGCGTCCCGATCTGTCGCCTTGGGTGTCGTACGTCTACGCCAACGAGAAGATCACGTTTAACATGTATCTCAACGGCAACTACCGCGACAACAAGTCGAACAACAACGGCTACAGCTATTCGTTCAGGGACAACGAGGACTACACGGCTCTCGACACCACCACCACCACCAGCTACACCGGTGGCGGCATCGACAGGAACCTGGGAGGCGGTTTCTTCATGAATCTCCAGTATAACATCGACACCATGAACAACGTCACTGTGTGGGCGGGCGGCTTCCCGGGCTGGGGCAAAGGCGACAGCTGGCAGGACTATTACCGCAACGAATATCGCACCAGCGGCATCGAACGCAACCATTACTACACCGACGGCGACTACACAGGCTATTTCATGGGCTTCAACGGCGGCGTGGAATACCAGCATCTGTTTAACAACGAAGGACATAACATCACCTTCAGCTTGAACGGCGACTACTGGGGTGGCGGACAGAACAGCACCAACCTCCAGACTTATTATTATCCGTTTAGCGACAGCGTGTTACGATACTCAGGCTACCGCAACGACAACCATTTCGGTGACTTCGGATGGGATGCATCCATCGACTACAACTTGCCTTACTGCGAGACCGGCGAGGTAGGTCTCGGCGTGTCGTGCAACCACAACCCCGACACATATTATATCACCTACGACACCTTGATCAACGCGACGACATACGTCAACGACGAATTGAGGACGTTTGACCGAGTGAGCTGGAACAACGGCTTCGACGCGTATCTTACCATACAGCAGAAGTTCGGCAACTTGGTGGTGAAGCCCGGCATCCGCATGGAATATGAGGACGTGCACTGCAACATCGACGGATATATGTCAGACCATGAGTCGAAAGCGTATGTCAACTGGAGGCCGTCGCTGCACCTGTCGTACCGCACCAAGTCGATGCACAACTTCAGACTCAGTTACTCGCGCCGCATCAGCAACCCCAACGCGCGATACCTCACCAACTTCGTGGAATACCAGCAGGAGAGCCTCAGCATGGGTAACATGGACCTCACCCCGGTTTACACCAACGCCATCGAAGGCGGCTGGACCAAATATTTCAAAAGCTTCGGAAACATAGGGCTGTCGGCATATTACAGAGACTCGCAAGACGCCATAAACTCAGTGACAGAGAACGTCTACGACACCGTGTTCTTCAATCGTTGGGTGCGTGCCACCAGGCCATACAACGTCGACAACTCGTACAATCTGGGCTTCGAGGCCAACATCATGTATCGTCCTACAGGATTCTTCAATATCAGATTCTACGCCAACCTTTATGACTCATATTATTCGACAAAATTCAACGGACAGAATGTGTCGAACGATATGTGGTCGTACAGTCTGCGTATGAACATCTGGGCGAAGCTGTGGAACAAGCTCGAGGTGCATGCCTCGGGATATTACCGTTCACCTACGCAGACGCTTTACGCCGAACGTGAGGCTTCGTATGCCATCAACTGCGGCTTGAGAGCCGACTTCTTCGACAAGAAGATGTCGGTGCATTTGAATGTGAACGATATCTTCAACTGGAACAGATGGGACAACAACACCAGCAACCCGTACTACATCTCATACAGCTCCAACAGGTTCAACAGCCGTTCTATCAGCGCCGGCATCACCTTCCGTTTCGGAAAGATGGAGCTCGAGAGAAGTGCTCGTGAGGGTGGTGAAGACTCAGGTGACATGCCTGTATCAAGTGGAAAATAACACACACCGCGTCATTTCGACCGACCAGAGGGTGAATGCTTTCGCAGGCTCAGGTCTCGACTTCGCTCGAAATGACGAAAAAAATGAAAATTATAAACTATGAAAAGAATATTATTTGTTTTAGGAATTTTACTCATTTTTGCATCATGCGAAAACGAGAAGAAGCCGACGCAGACGGTGCAGAAGCAGGAGAAGAAAAACGTGGTAATGCCAGCATTTAATGGTGACTCGGCATACTATTTTGTAAAACGGCAATGTGACTTCGGGCCGCGTGTGCCCGAGACCGAGGCTCACGAGCTCTGTGCCGCCTGGATGGTGGAGACCTTGAGAGGCTACGCCGACACGGTGTTTGTGCAGGACTTCAGGACACGTCTGTACAACGAGCGTGGCGTCGACGGAAAGAACATCATCGCCTCATTCAACCCTGCTGCAAAGAAACGTGTCATCGTCGCAGCACATTGGGACTCAAGACCTTACGCCGACAACGACCCTGACGAGGCCAACTGGCAGAAGCCTATCGACGGTGCCAACGACGGTGCCTCGGGCTGCGGCGTGATGATGGAGATGGCACGTGTGATGCACTCTCATCGCATAGCCGACAACATCGGTGTCGACTTTATTTTCTTTGACTTGGAAGACTACGGTGCCCCGAAATGGGCCGACGAGAGCCTGCATAACGACTTCTCATGGGGTCTCGGCTCACAATACTGGTCGAAAAAGCCTCATGTGGGCGGCTACTCGGCATATTACGGCATATTGCTCGACATGGTGGGAGCACCAAATCCGCGTTTCCCGAAGGAGTATTACTCGCAGAGCAATGCGGCATGGGTGGTCAATAAAGTGTGGCGCACCGCACGCGATATGGGATACGACGATTATTTCACCAACGAGCTCGGCGACCCTATCAACGACGACCACATCTACATGATGCATTACGCTGGCATCCCGACAGCCGACATGATTCACCTAATCGGCGATGAAGACCGCACGTCGTGTTTCTTCCCATACTGGCACACGATGAAAGACAACATCGACTGCATCGATGTCAAGACATTGCAGATGGTCGGAAACGTGGTGATGAAGGTGATATACAACGAATGAAACGTAGAGACGTCATATTATGATGTCTCTACAATTATTTTACGAATTTTTTTCCGTTAAAAATATAAACCCCTTTATAATTTTCAGGCAGTTTCGCACCGAGGCAACGACCTTCTACGGTGTAGAATAGGTTGTCGTTCAAGGTGTTAGCCTCTTCTGACAGTTCTCCTATGCCGTCGTCACCACCGATGTATGGGATGAATGTGACGAGGCCGAAGCTTGGGTTGTCGTTTTGGTCGTAGATATGGTCTGCTATCTCTTCCTCGATGACGGTGCCCCAGTCGTTGCCGACAGCCATGATGTCGCAGGCCGAGTTGTTGTACAGGTCGTAGACATTGTCGTTGTTGCCGTTGTCGTGGATCTCGTTATTGCCCCAGTCGTCGGCAGTGCCAAGGTCGATGTCGTGCATGTAGATTGCCGTTATGCCCCATAAGTTGCCGGTAATCACATTGTTACGCAGAATCGCCTTATTGTTTGTTGTCGTGCCGTATATCGAGATGCCGCTGCCGCCATTCATCGGGTCGGACTCGTGGTTGTTGTCGACAAACTGATTGCCAACGATTACCGACGATATTGTGGCGCCCTGCTGGTTGTAACCGTAGCGTCCTTCCTTCACGATATTGTCTTTGACGAGCACCTTGGTCGAGCCCACGCTCATGAGGTCGGCCACCGATATGCCGCCCACGTGCCATGTAGCCCATTGGTCGTCGATAGTGTTGCCGACGATGCGGATGGTGTCGTCAGCACCCGGACCGAGGTTGATTTGCGGACTGTTGAGGCCGTCTTTCACATTGGCATCCAACGAGTTATTAAAAATCTGCGGTGAGGCCTGTCCGTTGGCAGGCGAACTGATAGCCGCGCCTTCATTATCCTGGAAATAACAGTTCCTGATAATCGGGTCGCAGTTTAAGATGTTGATAACGGCGTTGCAGTAGTCACGGGTGAAATACAAGAACTTGACATCGTCGAATGTCACTTCTGATTCGATGACTTGTATGCCTGCGCCGTCGGATAAATACATCTTGGTGAGACTGCTGTTTGTGGCGTTCTCAAAGCGCATGCTGAAGTGGTTTGTCTCGTTCAGGCCATAGAAACGCACTCTGTCGTCGTTGGTGCAAACCATTGAGCCATTGACAGTTATGAGCACTTGTTTGATATCGACTCTTGACACCTGATTGTCGATGAGCAGCACGTCGCCCGTCGATATCGTCATATCGCCGTTGATGAGGAATCCGTCGGGACCTGTCGTCACCACTCCATCGGTGATGTTTACCAAATCAGGCAGAGTATACGTGGTGCCGTTGCCAGGGCTAACCCATTGAGCATCAAGGGTAAGCATCATCATGAAGGTGGTGATTAAAAACAATAATTTCTTTTTCATCGTAATGTAATTTATAGCCGTTAGCCGTTAGCCATTAGCCGTTAGCAAAAAAAACGCTTAAAACTAATGGCTATTGGCTAATGGCTAATGGCTGAAAAATTATTTCTTAATTGCTGCTATACCTGGTAATTCCTTGCCTTCTATTGCCTCGAGGAGGGCGCCGCCGCCTGTTGAGACGTACGACACTTGGTCGGCGAGGTTGAACTTGTTGATACAAGCCACTGAGTCGCCGCCTCCGATGAGTGAGAAAGCGCCGGCTTTTGTAGCCTCAGCTATTGCCATTGCGATAGCCTTTGAGCCTTCAGCGAATTTGTCGAACTCGAACACGCCGCAAGGGCCGTTCCAGAGTATGGTCTTCGAGCCTTTGATGACGTCGGCGAACATCTCGCGAGTCTTCGGGCCTATGTCCATGCCTTCCCAGCCGTCAGGGATGTTCATCGGGTCAACGATCTGAGTGTCAGCGTCGTTGGCGAATTTGTTGCCAGCCACGGTGTCGATAGAAAGCACGAGGTTGACGCCTTTTTCTTTGGCTTTTGCCATGATCTCGAGGGCGAGATCGAGTTTGTCGTCTTCGCATATTGAGTTGCCGATCTTACCTCCGAGAGCTTTCTTGAAGGTGTATGTCATGCCGCCGCAGAGGATGAGGTTGTCGACCTTGGTGAGCAGGTTCTCTATGATGTCGATCTTTGTTGACACTTTCGAGCCTCCCATGATAGCGGTGAACGGGTGTTTGATGTCGTTCATCACCTTGTCGACGGCAGCCACTTCCTTGCCCATGAGGTAGCCGTACATCTTATGGTCAGCATCGAAATAGTCGGCGATGAGCGCTGTCGAGGCGTGGGCACGGTGTGCTGTTCCGAAAGCGTCGTTGATGTAATATTCGGCGTATGATGCGAGGGTCTTGGTGAACTCTTTCTGAGCCGCCTTGACCTCTTTCTTTGCCTCGTCGTAGCCTGGCTCGCCTTTCTCGATGCCACGCGGCTTGCCTTCTTCCTCAGCGTAGAAACGGAGGTTCTCGAGCAGCATCACCTCGCCCGGCTTCATGGCTTTGATAGGCTCGGCAGCCTTCATGCAGTCGTCGACGAAGATGACTTTTTTGCCGATGAGCTCTTCGAGATGCTTCACGAGCGGTTTGACCGAATATTTCGGGTCTGGGTTCTTCTTCGGACGGCCGAGATGCGACATGATGATAAGCATGCCATCGTCTTTCAGCACCTTCTGCAATGTCGGCATTGCCGCGCGCATACGGGTGTCGTCGGTGATGTTGAAATTGTCGTCCAACGGAACATTGAAATCAACGCGCACGATGACGCGTTTGCCAGCAAAGTTAACTTGATCGATGTTTTTCATAGTGTGAATTTTTAATTGTTATATATTAAATTATAATTTTTAATCTCCAAAACAAGCTAAGATACGTTTTATCAACTGTTTGATGCTGTTTGGCTTTGACAGTCTCTCCTCCTCCACTTCCGTGAAATCGGTGTCGCCGCGGCGCAGATATTGTTGGGTGAATGTGCCTGAGCTGATACCCCATTTGAGGATAAACATCTTCTTGCCCGGGTTTTTGCGCATCCTCTTCGTCGATTTACTTCCGAAATGATACACGAGGCTGTTGCCTACGCCAATGAAATCGCGCACTCCGGCATGCCAAAGCTTACGTGAGATGTCGGGGTCGGAGTACCAGCCCGGGTGAAACTCAATGCTCATGCCGCCGACGAGGTCCCAGCAGTCGAGAGGCATCACGTTGGGCGGCCAAGTGCTTCCACGCCAGTCGTTACGGACAAGTTTTGACTGTTCTTTCAGCAGCTCAGCCTCACGGAACGACTCGATATCGGTGCCGAAGTCACGGTGAACCACGCACGGGTTGTCGCCAGTCGGCTCGATGAGGGTGCTGGAAATCATGAAATATTTGTGTGTATCACGCTGATTGTCAGTCAATTGGTTGATTCGTTCGAGAATCGGCACGTCCCAATTCGGCAGGAAATACATGTCGTCGTTGGCGTAAAACACGAATTTGGTGTCGATGAGGCTGCGGCAGGCGTTGAGAGCGTAGCAAATACCTATGTTTTCTTTGGCATAGATATAGTCAAGTCGTTGATTCTCAACCCATTGCAGCGTACCGTCGACTCCTTCGTTGATAGCCACGATGATCTGGTGGTCGTATGCCGAGTTGCGGCGGATGCTGTTCACGCAGAGCTCAAGATATTTGAGATTATTCCAGGTAGGAATAATGATAGTGAAGCAGTAATCCTTTTTCTCGGCACGTTTATATTTCTCGAAACTTATCATAACTTCTTGTCGGTCAATTCTTTAAGTGTTTTATATTTGAGCTTTGTGGCTTTTGCGTTGATGCGGCAGATATGGAATCCGTCGCGGCCGTCGAGGAAGCCCAGCTGGAAGAAATAATGTTGCACGAAGGCAAAGACTGGTGACACGGCCATATAAAATCCGGCGTGACGTTTCCCTTTCATAAAGTAATGCTGTCCGCGCATCTTGGCGAACTTAAACATCTGATTTTCATAGTCTTGTGCTGTCGCAAACGAATAATGCAGCAGGTCGCCGTGAAGCACATTCTCATGAATTTCTGTTGAAAACTGTATTGTTTCGTGGATCTCGCCGTTCCACGAGCCTGTTTTGCGGTTCCAGATACGTATTTTACGGTCGGGATACCAGCCGCAGTGGCGGATCCAGTGGCCGCAGTAGTTGGTGAGGCGGTTCATGCTGAACACTTCGTCGTCGGCGAGGTCTTTGTGTTTAAGCTCCAAGATGGAGTTTTTGAGCTCATCTGACAGCATTTCGTCAGCGTCGATGCTAAGTATCCAGTCGTTGGTGGCGAGGTTGTTGGCGAAGTTTTTCTGCTCCGAGTAGCCGAGCCATTCTTGCTGTACAAACTTGACGTTGAACGACTTGCATATCTCTTCTGTCCGGTCGGTGGACAGTGAGTCGACCACGACTATCTCGTCCGCCACATCGCAGATTGACTCGAGGCAACGTTGGATGTTACGTTCTTCGTTTTTTGTGATTATGACTGCTGACAGGAGCATTGTGCAATTTTTTGCAAATTTAATAATTATTTTCTCACAGATTTAACAGATGGTGTAGAATTTTTAATTATTTCAATAATGTTTTCAATGCTCTTTGTCTTTGGGCTTTAATGGCGGCAACCTCAAGGCAGCAAAAAAAAGCCCCGGCGCTTCTGCGAAGCGCCGGGGCTTATTATGATTATAGGAATACATTTCTCTAATTCTCGATGACCAAACGCACGGACAACCCCGTGTACTTAAACTTTGTGTCATTCGGTACAATATATCCAGTGCTTAATTGTGCGTAGTGAGCTCTATCAACATAGTCGTTAGAACTTGACCAGTAAAACCCGTTGGTACCCGCCATGCCGATTTCAGTACCACTCCGATAACCAGCAGCTGGAAGAAACACACAACCTGCAGCTTCTAGAGAAGCCCAACCCGCAGTCGTACATTGCGTAGGTCTATTGTTTGAAGCGTTGATTGTTCCCCATGTCACACCTGCAGGAGTTCCGACAGTGTATGTGTCAGGGAACAAGATTATACCTTTAACACTTGTAACGCCTGTGTTAATTAAAGCTTCGGTGTATCTTGCGTCATCGGTCTTATTGATAGTATTTCCTGTTGTACGTGTGTTTAACAGATATACCCATTCGTTTGTTTGAAGTGTGCGCCAACCGAATTTCTCTACATCGCCGCCGTTTGATATTGCGTTGTAGCCCCAGTCAGCCATACCTGTGCTGTTATACAGATTTGCACTATTCGATCCGTAAGGATAGTAATCGGATTTTTCGGTGCTTGTGCTCCATGGCTGGTAGCAGTTCGCTCCATGATTATAACCGCTTGTGCCCCAGCCGAACAGGTCAATCCATCCGCTCTGGGTTGAAGATGGTGCCGTGTTGCCGGCTGCTTTGCCCACATAGTCGTACTGGTTCTCGGCAAACTGCCAGGTGTTTGTCGAAGCCCGGTACTGCAAGTTGCCCTTTGAGAAATTCACTGTTTTGCCCGAAGACACTGTGAATATTCCATTAAGTATGCCCTTGGTACTTATCATGGCGATGTTGACGCCTGTTGTATAATACATATTCTCAGTAACAGCAGGAACACTTGTTATAGTTGAATTATAGTCTTCAATATCAACATCTGGTGAACTAACAGCATCTTGTGGAAGAAGGATAGCCCATTTTGTGAATTTGTTTTCAGAATAAAGAGTAATATCACCTGTGGCTCCTGTCGGAGTGATGCCTTCATGTTCAGTGACAAAGCTAATGGTTGCAGTGGTCTTCATGCCGCCAACTATCACAGTCTCAGTTGTGGCTGCGGCAGGCACGAACTTCACCAGTCCGCACTTGTTGAGAAGAATGCAGCCGTAAGTCGTTGTGCCGTCGACGTATTTCTGTGTGGAATGTGCGTATGAAAGCACTGGCAGATTACTGCTCTGGTCGGCAATGTTCACAGTGAAGCTGGTTGTTGAACCTTCTGTTATGTCGCCTGTTGCCAGATTGCCTAAAAAATAGAAGTGCAAATAGTCATCGTTGCTCGGGCTGTAGATATCGCCGCTGAAAGCGCCGCTGTTGTATTCCAAGGTGCCGATGTAATGGCCGCCGTTGCCGACATAGAGCTTGTCGCCGTTTTCAAAGACGTATGCTCCTGTGCCAGGATACACTATGTGTTTGCCGCCATCGTCAACGTTAACGGTGATATGAACGGCTTCGCCGAGGTTGCTCGGGGTTATTGTTTCAACATTCTTTTTGCATTGGGTTAAACCAAAAATAAATACTAATGATATAAATAATAATGTGCTAAACTTTTTCATTTTTTTTGAGTTTTTAATTTGTTAATTAATTGTTGTTTGTCATTTCGAGCGAAACGAAGTGAAGTCGAGACCTGAGCTTTGCGAAAGCATTCACCTCTGGTGAATAAATCACCGGCATTTGAATCCGTTAGAATTGTTTGGAGGAGATTTCTCCACTACGCCTATCGGCTCCGGTCGAAATGACGGGAGGGGGTTAACGTTTGCGGCGCACTAAGGCGTAGGCACCGCCGGCGGCGAGCATCACAATCAGGCCGCTGCCCAGTGGAGCCGGGTCTTGTCCGAAGTTTTGGGTACCGATGTTGTAGCCTCCGTTGACATCCGAGCCGAACTGCTGGGTGCCGATGCTGTAGCTGCCGCTCCCGTCGCGGTTGGAATACTCTCCAGCATCACGGAAGAAACCGTCACTTTGGGCAGTCGTCGTCATTGGCAACAGCATTCCTAATGCCATCGCCATGGAAAGCACCAAGGCTTTCCGCTTTGTTGTTCTTTTCATTTGAAAAATTAGAATTAAGTTACGTTTCTTTTACGCGATTCCCAAACGCAAAAGAATGGTTATCAATTTTTTATAAAAATAAAAAAGAAACGCGGGAATCTGACCACCTGCCTATCCCGTCACTCTAGGATAAAACACTAGATCAACGTCTCTTTTAATATGCCCGTCATCCACCTCACCCA
>Ga0310696_10000610_pt1 | contig 54573 bp, 39 predicted proteins | sample AusTroGonzalo_MG_4_FD_203885 | JGI IMG/M metagenome (GOLD analysis project Ga0310696, IMG submission 203885) | Bovine rumen microbial communities from tropical cattle in Woodstock, Queensland, Australia - Gonzalo_02 (v2) (version 2) | ecosystem: Host-associated > Mammals > Digestive system >...
TCAGAAACAAATTGGCTTTTTGTATCGTTGTATACTATCATTTGCCGTTATAGTTCATTGTATTTCTTTGCGCTCCCGTAAGCCTTTTCTACGGGATATTTCTCAGCATTACGTCTTAATTTGTCCAAGACAATCTGCTTGATGTCAAGGTTATATTTGTCTGCAATCAAAATGGCGTAGTTGAAGATGTCTGCTAATTCTTCTTTGACTTTCTCAATGTTTACATCTTTGGCATCTTTCCATAGAAATGCTTCATTTAGTTCTGATGCCTCAATGGATAATGCTAACGCCAGATCCTTTCCATTATGGAACTGATCCCAGTCTCGTTCTTGTGTAAACTTAACTATAGCTTTGCGGAGTTCTTCCAAATCGCTCATTTTTTTGCTATTGCTTTTTTCTTTGTTTTTAGTTCTTCCTTGCTTCTTTTATCTCAAAAGGAATAAACTCAGACTACGCTAATGAATACGTTCTGTTTTTGTTAGCACCGTGCGCCACAATCTTTCCTTCTTTTAGCAATTTGTAAAGGTAGGTTTTTGTCTGTGTGGGTTTTAATCCAAGCAATTCGGACAATTCGGCCGTTCGACAACTACCTTTATCTTTAAGATAGGTTAGAATTATCGTCGGTTTATCGTCGGCGTCGGCTATTTTATCGTCGGTGTCGGCTATTTTATCGTCGGTTGCTTTCCAACCTTCGGGCGCATTGATAAGCATGTATCTGTTCTTCAACTCGTTCTGTTCGCCCATCAGCAAGTTGCGGAAAAAGCGTTCCAGGAAACTGGTGTCATAATCAATGCCGAGACGTACGTTTTTGTAGTTTGCCCTCACCAAGGCGTTACGGAAATACCAAGAATAGCTCTTGAACAGATCATTGGTGACGCTATATTTCATGGAGCGCAGATACTGAATGGTGAAGACTGCAGTAGTACGGGTATTTCCCTCGCGGAAAGGATGAATCTGCCATAGGCCAGAGACGAAACGGCAGATATGACGAATCTTATCTTCTTCAGATAGACCCTTATAACTGAATTCACGTTCCTGCTGAATATCGTAGTCAATGGCACGTCTCAAATCTTCCCAATTCAGATAATTGACGGTATCACCCCGAAGCACCCATTCCTTTTTGGTTATGTCAAACTTCCTCAATTCGCCGGCATGCTTGAATATGCCATCGAAAATGCGGCGATGAGTAGAAATGAGGCCATTGGTGTTGAATGCAAAGGTATTGGTGGAAAGAATCTTTTTGATATTGGCAGAAGCTTTGTCGCACTCGGCAGAATCATCGTCTTTAGGTGTGCGGTTAGTCTTGCTGCTATAATAGGAATCAAGCAATTGGCGAACTTCTTCAATAGTGATGTCGCCTTCAATGTTACGCTGTGCTACATCAAGCAGATACTGTGAGGGCTTCAATCCATCTACCTGCTGAAGTCCTATGGCAGTCTGCCAGTCTGCAGCACTCTGTTGTGCCGAAGGCTCCACTTGCCGGATATATTCGTCAAATTCTTCTTGCTTCATCTTTTATCTGCTGATTCTCGTTGCCACATTTATGTGTTACACACTAAACCAGTGTTGATGGGTTAAATACAAATTTAGTAAAAGTTCGCGATAAGGTTATATGATTACAACCTTTCTGCGATTTTTCTTATGGCTGTGGTAGTTGGTAAACGCGCACGTAGTCAACCTCCATTGTAACCGGCAGGGCGTCCTCGTCAACGCCTTCCTGGCCGCCCCAGTCGCCGCCCCAGGCCAGGTTCAGGATGATGTGGAAGGGGTAGTGGAAGGGCCACTGGTCGTGGCTGTCACCAAGGACTGATTTCTCCAGGTGGAGCTGCTCCTTGCCGTCTACGTAGGTGATGATCTCATCGTCGGTCCACAGTAGGGAGTAGATGTGGAAATCGCCCTCGGCCTTCTTGATAGTCATGGCGTGGGTCTTGTGGGTGTTCTTGGTGTGGTTGTAATCCTGGGTATGGATGGATGAAGATACCTCGTTGGGAGTGAATCCAACCTCTTCCATTATGTCAATTTCGCCGCAGCGTGGCCAGCCGTTGTTTGGCATGCGGTTGTTTGCGGGCATCATCCAGAATGCGGGCCAGGTGCCTTTGCCCTGGGGTAGTTTTATGCGAGCTTCAAAATAACCGTTCTGCCAGCCGGTGCGGGCGTTTCCGTTCAAACGGCCGGAATAGACCTTGCCGTCCTCCTTGAAGCAGTTGATGCGCAGGGTGCCGTCCTTGACCTCGGTTACCGGAGTGCCGGCGGGGGTGACATGGTTCACGTAGTTCTGTAGCTCATGGTTAACCATGCCTTGACGCATGATCACGTGAGTCCACTTGGCGGCATCGGGCTCGGTGCCTTCATTGAACTCATCCTGCCATACCAGCTCATATCCCTTGGGAGCATAACTCTTGGCACGTTTGCACTGTGCCGGAACTAAAGGCAGGCAGGCTGCTGCAATAAGTAAAACTACTTTTTTCATATCTGTAAAAGGTTAGCAATCAATAATCTTGTTGGTGTAGACGTACCAGATGTGGCCTTCCACTTGGGGGTAGCCCATGCGGCGGAGAAGGTCCATGTACTCGCGGACCTGGTGGAGGTGCTCCTCGCGCTCGCGGCCGAATTTGAAATCCACAATTTCGGCGCTGCCGTCCGGCTTTATCATTACGCGGTCGGGGCGGCGTGTCTGGAGAATGCCTCCGTCGCGGTAGATGATTGATGCCTCATTGAAGAGGGTGTAGGTACCGTCAAACCAGGACTGTACGCCCGATGCCTCTATGTGGCTATGGAGCAGCTTGCGGATGTCATCGGCCTTGCGGGCGGTCTCTATGAGACCTTGGCTTAACATGCTGTCAACCTGCGGGTTGATATCCTGTGTGGTGCGGATGGCGGCAAAGAGGCTGTGGAGCAGCTTGCCGGTTTGTATATACTCCTCCTGGCGGTCTTCGGAATCATCGGTGGAATGGACAAAACGGGTGGATTCGCCTGATTGGCGGAACCTTGCGTTTATGGGGTAGGAGCGCAACTGCAGATCCTGGGCGGTGGGCTTGAGCTCAAAGGGGTTGTCTGTTGTCTTGCTCTCTTTCTCTTGGTGCGGCATTATCTGGCCGTTCTCATAGATGTAGAGGTTCTGGTCATCGGGCAGGCAGTCAAGGGCGGCCGACAGGGCGTAGATGAGGACGTCTGTCATTGTGGTTCCTTTACCTTGGGGGCTCAGGACTATGAGGTTGCTTACGGCTCGGGTCAGAGCAACGTAGAGAAGGTTCAGATTGTCAACGATTTGTAATCCGGCCTCCTGCTTGTATTCATCGTTGAATACGGAGTTTGCAAGCTTGCTGTTGAATCCTATTGGCAGCAGGGGCATGCCCTTGAACGGGTCAACGGTGGGCGTGGTCCAGATGCGCTCATTGTGGTGGGTGTCAATGACCTCCCAGTTGCAATAGGGCACGATGACGGTGTGGAACTCCAGTCCCTTTGACTTATGGATGGTGAGCAGGCGTATGCCGTTGGCGTCGGTTGCCGGGATAGGGGTCTTGAACAGTTTGTCGTCCCATTCTGTAAGGAAAGCCGATGGTTCACCGGGGTTGCGGCTCAGCCACTGGCAGATGGTGTCAAAAAGGGTCATGACATACTGGTCCTGACCGGGTATCTGGTCCAGCTCCAGGATGGAGTAGAGTTTCTCTGTCAGCTCATAGAGCGGCAGGTGGCGCAGTGACTCCAGCTCATCACGGAAGGCCTGGGGCAGGGAGTTTTCCAGCCCCTCTGCTATAAGACGGTCAAGCGGTAGTCCGGACTTGACTATGTTACTTTCACGCTCCCAGACAAGCTGTGCCAGGGCTACGTTGTCACTCTTGTCAGTGAGCCAGCGCAGGGCGTTGATGAGTATGCGGACCGATGCCGATGACGCCAACTGGAAGGCCTCGCTTGATATCATGCGGTACTCCGGACGGTTTGTTGCAAACCACTCGGCTATGTCTGATATCTGGTCACTTTTGCGGCACAGTATGGCTATGTCTGTCTGCTCAACTCCGGCTTCGGTCAGATTGTCTAGTTGTTCCTCAATCTGTTGGAATATTTTATCGTCTTTGTCAGTCTGTTCCTCTTTATCTTTGCCTTTCTCTTTCTTGCCCTCGGCCATGACATAGACATAACCCAAACCGTCAGCCTTGGAACTGATCTGATCAACCTCATTGTAAGCAGCCTCAATAGCGGGATAGCTGGCACCGGTCTGGCCGTTGTAGTGCATCTGCATCATCTCCACGGCCTTGGGGAACAGGGCGTTATTGAAATCAATCACGTTCTGATGACTGCGGTAATTGCTCTCCATGGGGATGACCTGCGGGCTGTAGGTGGCTAGCTCCTTCTCCATACGGGAGTTTAGAATGTCCCAGTCACTGTTACGCCAACGGTAGATGGATTGCTTGACATCACCTACCACCAGACAGTCCTTACCTATGGCCAGGCACTCCCAGAGCAGCAGACGCAGGTTGCCCCACTGCAGGCGTGAGGTGTCCTGGAACTCATCAATCATAAGGTGCTCAATAAAGCTGCCGGTCTTTTCATATACGAATGATGTGTCACTGCCGGACAGCTTGCTTAGCAGCTGCGGGGTATCGGCCAGTATGAAACGGCCCTGCTCCTGGCTCTGGCGGTCTATCTCGGCGCGTATGCCAAGCAGCAGACTCAGCTCATGGATATATTGCAGGGCTGCATTATATGAGTTGCGGTTGTAGTTATACTCATTATAGAGTTCCTTGGCTTTGGAGAGTAGGGGCGCAAGGCGCTCGTGGGCCAGATTTGAGAGATAGGGCTGTTTCTTGAGCGTTCCCTTGTCATAGAACTTTTCCGGGTCTTCCAGGCAATTGCTCAAGGTTTTACCCCTGCTGAGGTCTGCATCAACAAACGTACCGTCGGCAATCTTCTGAACAAGCGGCTTGACGTATCTGTTCAGATCCTCAACTGTTGAACCTGCCGATGAAATGGCCCCGATCATATCCTGACCTGTAGCCTTCATATTCTCAATGATAGCTGGCAGGACAGTATCGCGGGCCGTTGTAAGATTACGTTTGTAATCGGACACGGCATCGGGCTGGGAGAGTATCTGGCGTAGCTCATCGCCACGCTCCATGAATATCTCGCGGAACAGCTCCTGTGAGAACTTCTTGAGCGTGCCGTCAATAGACCAGCTCTTGTCATTCTCAATGTTGTTCTCAACAAACTCCATGACGTTGCGGCGGTCATCGGACCCCTGTTCAACGCTGGCCAGGAATGAATCTACGGCGTCATTGATAACCACCGTGGTGTCCAGCTCAAGGGTCAGGTTGGCGCCTATGTGGAGCTCACGGGCCAGGCCGCGCAGCACGGTCTGGAAGAAGCTGTCTATGGTCTCCACGCGGAACCGTCCGTAATCCTGCAGTATCATGTCAAGCGCCAGGAGGGCGTTGTGGCGTATGGTCTGCTCGTTGAACGTGACGGCTTTCTTTACCTCATTGTAATAGCTTGCAGAGCTGCTCAGGTTATGGCCAATGCCGTACAGCTGTGACAGGATTCGCTGTTTCATCTCGGCCGTGGCCTTGTTGGTAAAGGTTACGGCCAGGATATGACGGTAGTCCTCAGGCTCTTTTACAAGCATGGTGATATACTGCACCGCCAGCCGGAAGGTCTTACCTGATCCGGCCGATGCCTTATACACAGTGAGGTGCGAATTGTTACCCATAGGAGTTTAAACTATTCAAAATTAGTTATTCCGTTTGATAAAAGCGTTATATTCGCGGTCCAATTATACACATAAGACATTATGGGATATATTACTGAGGACAAGAGAAAAGTGACCACACAGCGTCTCCGTGAGATGAAGCAGCGTGGTGAGAAGATTGCAATGCTTACGGCATATGACTATACAATGGCCAAGATGGTCGATGGTGCCGGCATTGACGTTATTCTGGTAGGTGATTCGGCATCAAACGTTATGGCCGGTAATCAGACCACACTGCCTATTACACTTGACCAGATGATATATCACGCCAAGTCTGTGGTTCGTGGTACACAGCGCGCTCTGGTGGTGGTTGACATGCCGTTCGGTACATATCAGATCAATGATTCCGAGGCTGTTACAAACGCAATCAAGATAATGAAGGTGTCTCATGCCGATGCCCTCAAGCTGGAGGGCGGTGAGGAGATTCTGCCTTCGGTCCGTCATATCATCAATGCAGGTATTCCCGTTATGGGTCACCTGGGCTTGACTCCCCAATCCATCAATAAATTCGGTACGTATGCCGTTCGCGCCAAGGAGGAGGCCGAGGCCGAGAAACTCATCTCCGATGCCCGCAAGCTGGAGGAGGTAGGCTGCTTCTCAATCGTTCTTGAGAAGATCCCCGCCAAGCTGGCTGAGCGCGTATCAAAGGAGGTTAATATTCCTATTATCGGCATTGGTGCCGGTGGCGGTTGTGACGGTCAGGTGCTGGTTTGTGCCGATATGCTGGGCATGAACAATGAGTTCAGCCCGCGTTTCCTGCGCCGCTACGCCAACCTGTTCGAGGTTATTACCGATGCAGTAGGCCGCTACGTGGAGGACGTCAAGAACTGCGACTTCCCCAACGAAAAGGAACAGTACTAAATGAATTGAGAATTGAGAGTTCTCAATTCTCAATTCTCAATTTTTCTTGGGCTTGCGAAAGAATGGACGCTTGCCCTTATGCTGGGGCTTGGGACGTACCGGCTTATACTCCGGAGCCTCACCCAGCTCCGCCGGGATAGGAACCTTATAAACCTCCTTGCCCAGGAACTTTTCAATGTGCTGGAACCGGCTCTGATCGTCCAGGCTCACAAAGGTGATTGCGCAGCCCTCGGCACCGGCGCGGGCAGTACGTCCAATGCGGTGTACGTAATCCTCGGGGTCCTGCGGAACGTCATAGTTGATAACCAGGTCAATATCATCGATGTCAATACCGCGTGATACGATATCGGTAGCTACCAGTATGTTGATGTGACCGTTACGGAACTTATGCATTATGTCATCACGCTCAGCCTGACTAAGGTCTGAGTGCATCTCGCCAACGTTCAGTCCAAGACGCCGCAGCGATTTGGTTATCTCCTTGACCTTGAGCTTGGACGATGCAAATGCAATGACACGCTTAGGCGAGTTGTTGCTGAACAGGCTCTGTATGATAGACAGTTTCTGAGCCTCGTAGCATACGTATGCGGCCTGCAGTATCTTGTCGGCGGGTTTTGATACGGCCAGCTTGACTTCAACAGGATCGTGCAATATGGTGCGGGCCATACGCTGTATCTCATCGGGCATGGTGGCGCTGAACAGCATGTTCTGACGCTTGGCAGGGAGTTGTTTTACTATCTGCATGATGTCATCGTAGAATCCCATGTCAAGCATGCGGTCGGCCTCATCCAGTATAAAGAATGATACTTTGGAAAGGTCTATGTTGCCCAGGCTGATATGGCTTATAAGGCGCCCGGGAGTGGCTACTACGATGTCAGCACCCATGGCAAAGCCGCGTTTTTCCTGTTCAAAACGGATTCCGTCATTGCCGCCATAGACTGCGGTGCCGGATATGTTGGTAAAGTATGAGAATCCTTCAATCTGCTGGTCTATCTGCTGGGCAAGCTCGCGGGTGGGAACCATGATGAGGCAGTTGACTGCGTTCTCTGGGTATCCGCCGTCAGAGAGCTTGTCCAGAACGGGCAGGAGATAGGCGGCTGTCTTGCCGGTTCCGGTCTGTGCTATGCCTATCAGGTCATGTCCTTCAAGCAGGACAGGTATGGCTTTTTCCTGTATGGGGGTGCACTCCTTGAAATTCATTGCGTCAATGGCATCCAGGAGTGCCGGCTGAAAGTCTAATTCGTCAAATCTCACGGTGAAAACTGTTATTTTGGAGCTTTTATGTAAAGGAACAACGCTATCGGGATGTAGATGAAATTGGGTAGCCATTCAGCCCAGAAGGCCGACATCAGTCCCGTTATGGCAAAGTTTGATGTCACGGTCTGGAACAGTATGTAACCAAAGCTCAGTCCCAGTCCTATGCCCAGGTAGAGTCCCATGCCTCCCTTGCGCTTGCGGCTGGAGAGTGATACACCCATGACGGTCAGTATGAACGCGGCAAATGACATTGAGTAGCGTTTGTTGTACTCAATCTCAAAGTCCTGTATATTGCCGAAACCGCGCTCTCTCTGACGGCTTATATACTGCCTTAATTCCTTGGTGGACATGGTTTCATGCTGTCCGTTTGAGATCATGAAGTCCTCCGGTTCAAAGCGTATCACTGTATCCATTTCCATACCCTGGCTGATTGATTCAACAGGTCCGGACAGGTCACGTATTACAAAGTTCCGGATTTTCCAATGGTATTTCTCAACAGACAGCGTATCATATACGGCACTTCGGGCAATAAGATGTGATACCAACTTTTTGCCTTCAAAACTGTCCAGAACAAAGTGATAGGCGGTTCTGTTGTAATGCTGGTAACTCTCTATGTAGGCAATGACGCCGTCATCGACCTCAAGCTGTATGTTGTATGTACCGCTTGAGTTGTCGCGGTCGTAATGGTTCAATCCGTATTCGTTCTCAAAATCCAGTCTTGTTATGCTGCCCTTGGGTATTACCTCTGATCCCAGATAGAGCGTGAAGCTGGCAATCAGGGCGGCCGATATCAGATACGGCACCATCATGCGCCTAAAGCTCATACCGGTTGAGAACATGGCAATTATCTCCGAGTTCTCGGCCAGTTTGGATGTAAAGAAGATGATGGCAATGAACACGAACAGCGGGCTGAACATGTTGATGAAGTAGGGGACGTAATTGAGGTAATAATCAAACACTATCTCCTTTACGGATGCCTCTTTCAGCTTGTCAATGTGCTCGTTGAAGTCAAAGACCACCATGATGATTATAACCAGCGCAATGGTAAAGAAGTATGTACCCAGGAACTTCTTTATGATGTACCAGTCAAGTTTCTTGAGCAGTCGGTGCCTTAAGATATTTTTTGCCATATCAGCTCCCTGATTATAACCTTTGCATTACGCGTTTAACCATCATATCCTTCCATGTGTGGTAGTCATCGGCCAGGATATGCTTGCGGGCCTCACGCACCAGCCACAGGTAGAAGGCCAGATTATGAAGTGATGCTATCTGCAGAGCCAGATACTCCTGCGCCTTGAACAGGTGATGCAGGTAAGCCTTGGTGTAGAGCGTATCCACGTATGATGCGCCATCGGCCTCAATGGGCTCAAAGGCGTCCTCCCATTTCTTGTTGCGTATGTTTATTATGCCGTCCTTGGTAAACAGCATGGCGTTGCGGCCGTTGCGGGTGGGCATGACGCAGTCAAACATATCCACTCCCAATGCGATGGCCTCAAGTATGTTGGCCGGTGTACCTACGCCCATAAGGTAGCGCGGCTTGTCCTGCGGCAGGATTCCGTGTACCAGGTCTATCATCTCATACATCACCTCGGTGGGCTCACCCACGGCCAGTCCGCCTATAGCATTGCCTTCGGCTCCCTTGGATGCAATATATTCGGCCGATGCCGAGCGCAGATCCTTATATACGCAGCCCTGGACAATTGGGAACAGTGACTGGTGGTATCCGTACTTGGGCTCTGTCTCGCTGAAACGCTGCACACAGCGGTCCAGCCAGCGGTGCGTGCGCTCCATGGATTTCTTGGCGTACTTGTAATCGGCATCACCAGGGCAGCACTCATCAAACGCCATCATGATGTCGGCACCAATGCTGCGCTCAATGTCCATGACGCGTTCCGGAGTGAACAGGTGACGTGAGCCGTCTATGTGTGACTGGAATGTCACGCCCTCCTCGGTCATCTTCCTCAGGCCGGTCAGTGAGAACACCTGGAACCCACCGCTGTCAGTGAGCATGGGCAGGTCAACGCTGTTGAACTTATGCAGTCCGCCGGCCTTTTCCAGTATGTCAAGTCCCGGACGTAGGTACAGATGGTATGTATTTCCCAGTATTATCTGTGCCTTGATATCATTCTTGAGTTCCGGCACCTGTACGGCTTTGACCGATCCCACGGTACCCACTGGCATAAAAATGGGAGTCTCAATCACGCCGTGTCCGGTTGTTATCTTTCCGGCGCGGGCGTGGCTGGTGCCGTCAGTATGCTGAAGTTCAAAAGTCAATCCTTTCAATGCCTTATTGTTTTTCAGGTTGCTGAATGGGGACTATCTCCTGGGCATCGGCCACTTTCTCATCAAGAAGGGCTATCTGCCAAACCTCACTTATGTTGTTTACGTAGTGGAACTCCAGTCCGCTCAAGTACTCGGCGGGTATCTCCTCTATGTCACGACGGTTCTCGGCACACAGTATGATATCGGTTATCCCGGCACGCTTGGCGGCCAGTATCTTCTCGCGAATGCCACCCACTGGCAGAACCTTGCCACGCAGTGTTATCTCACCTGTCATGGCCAGGTTGGCGCGGACCTTACGCTGTGTAAAGGCCGATGCTATTGAGGTGGCCATGGTTATACCTGCCGACGGACCGTCCTTGGGTATGGCCCCCTCGGGCACGTGGATATGTACGTTCCATGAGTTGAAAACGGCGGGATCAAGGCTAAGCAGCTTGGCGTGGGCGCGGATGTACTCCATTGCCAGCATGGCCGACTCCTTCATCACATCACCCAGGTTACCTGTCAGCGTGAGCTTACCCTCCTTGCCGCGGCTCAGGCTGGTCTCGACAAACAGTATCTCGCCACCCACGGCGGTCCAGGCCAGTCCTGTAACCACACCGGCGTAGTCATTGCCCTGGTACTTGTCACGTGAATAGGGCTTGGTGCCGAGCAGCTCCTTAAGATCAGCCGGTTTCACCGTCATTTTGCTGAAATCGGCGTTGTTGGCGTAACGGCATGCTGCCTTACGGCATATCTTTCCGATTTTCTTTTCCAGCTCACGAACTCCCGATTCACGGGTGTAGTTCTCAATCACCGATTCAATGGCCGGCTTGGTTATGGTGAGTGAACCCTTCTTGAGTCCGTTGGCCTCCATCTCCTTGGGTATGAGGTGACGGCGTGCTATCTCAATCTTCTCTTCTGTGATGTATCCGCTTACCTCAATTATCTCCATACGGTCCAGAAGGGGCGCCGGAATGGTGTTGAGGTTGTTAGCGGTAGCTATGAACATAACCTTTGACAGGTCATAGTCAATATCCAGATAGTTGTCATGGAAGGCGTTGTTCTGCTCGGGGTCAAGCACCTCCAGCAGGGCCGATGAAGGATCACCCTGATTGGTCATCTGACTGACCTTGTCAATCTCGTCCAGAATGAACACCGGGTTGGATGATCCGGCTTTGGCCAGCCCTTTGATGATACGGCCGGGCATGGCTCCGATGTATGTCTTGCGGTGTCCGCGGATTTCGGCTTCATCATGCAGACCGCCCAGCGACACACGAACGTACTTGCGTTTGAGCGCGTTGGCTATGGAGAGTCCAAGCGATGTTTTGCCCACTCCGGGAGGACCGTACAGGCACAGGATGGGTGACTTGAAATCACCTCTCAGTTTCATCACGGCCAGGTGCTCAAGGATACGTTCCTTGACCTTTTCCAGCCCGTAGTGGTCCTTGTCAAGGGCCTTGCGAGCGTTTGCCATGTCAAGGTTGTCCTTGGTGTATTCTCCCCACGGCAGGCTCAGCACGGTCTGCAGATATGAAAGCTGAACGTTGTAGTCAGGTGACTGTGAGTTGGTGCGCTCCAGTTTTACCAGCTCCTTGTCAAAGATCTTGCGCACATCGGCACTCCATTTTTTCTGGCCAGCCTTGAGACGCATCTCTTCTATGTCCTGATCCTGGACGCTTCCGCCCAGCTCATCCTGTATGTTCTTGAGCTCCTGCTGCAGGAAATACTCCTTTTGCTGCTTGTCAATATCCTCATGTGTACGGCGCTGTATGCTCATCTTGAGCTCGGCCAGCTGTATCTCGCGGTTAAGCAGCGAGAGCAGGCTCAGGGCACGGCTGGAACAGGTGCCTTCACGCAGCAGACGTGCCTTCTCCTTGATGTCAAAGGGCAGGTTGGCGCATATGAAGTTGGTCAGGAACAGTCCGTTTGAAATGTTCTTGAGTGCAAATGCGGCGTCAGGCTGTATGTTGTCGGACAACTTTACGTATTTTATTGCGGCATCCTTGCATGAGTCAACTATTGCCTTGAACTCCTTGCTGCGGGTAGGGGGCAACACCTCGGGGAACAACTCGGCGGTTCCTACCAGGTATGGCGTGTCGTTTATTATGCTGCGCAATTTGATGCGCTGCATACCCTGCAGAACCACAGTGGTTGTCTGGTCGGGCATATCGAATACACGTATTATCTTGGCCAGAACACCTACCGAGTAGAGGTCATTCAGACCCGGATTCTCTGTGTCGGGGTCTTTCTGGCAGAAAACAGCTATCTGCTTGCTCTGGGCCGATGCGTTCTGTATGAGTTTGAGTGATGATTTGCGTCCAACGGTCACGGGCATGACAACGGTGGGGAACAGCACCATGTTCCTGAGCGGAAGCACAGGTACCACCTCATCCATCTCCGAATCAAACAGCCCGTTCTCATTGCCGTCAAAATCGGCAATCATTGAGAATGAAGGATTGGACTCGTCAAAAGATTCCTCAGATTTTTTTCTTGTGAACATATAAGATTCTGCAAATAATCTGCAAAGTTAATGTTTTGCGCGCATGTACGCGACAAATGTGCCCTCAAAACCCGTGAATAAAACAAAAAATGTACTTTTGTGGCCATAAAAGTATCTTGTCACCCCGATGTCAAACAGCTGGTTCAGATTCAAGCAGTTCAACATAGAACAGGAGCGGTGTCCCATGAAGGTGGGTACTGACGGCGTGCTCCTGGGGGCGTGGTTCCCGCTGGATCATGGCTGCAGCGTGCTGGATATCGGTACCGGTACGGGACTGGTGGCACTCATGGCTGCACAACGCGGTGCGGCTCATGTGACGGCCGTCGATATTGATCCGGATGCTGCGTGGCAGGCCGGTCGGAATGCTGCGGCATCGGTATGGGCTGACAGGGTGGAGGTGGTCTGCCGGGACATAGCTGTGTTTGATACGGCAGTCAGGTTTGACAGGATAGTATGCAATCCCCCGTTCTTTCGTGACTCGCTGCGCAGTCCCGATGCAGGGCGGAACACGGCCCGCCATAATGATTCCCTCAGTTTTGAGACGCTGGCTCAGCGTGCAGCCTCCCTGCTTGCTCCGGGAGGTCTGTTCTGCCTGGTGCTGCCTTATGATGCCGTTGAGGTGTTCATCAGATGTGCTGTCGCAGCAGGTCTTGACATGTGCAAGCGTACGGATGTGGTCACTGCTCCGGGTAAGACGCCCAAACGCTCACTGGTGGCTTTTGGCAAGAACTGTCCTGCGATTGAAAGGGATGTGCTGCAAATGTGCGGGCCTGATGGAAAAGAGACGCCGCAATATGTGGAACTTGTAAAAGACTTTTACCTTAAATACTAGATGCCGCGACGCTTGTCGGGTATAAGGACCTTAAGTCCGGCGGGTACCATCTCTATGTTTATTTCCTTGCCAAGCTGTATGGGGTCACCGTCATAGTGTGCGGGGCCGTCATTCTGGCGGGTTATAGTGAGACGCCTGCATTTGCGGATGGTCACTTTGGGGTTCTTGTCAAGCAGTTTGTTAAAGAGTTGGAATGCCAGCAGAGGGGCATCGAACGGAGTGAAAGGATGTATAACCACAACATCCATCAAACCATCCTGCATGGATGCTGTGGGCGCAATATAGGCGTTGTTGCCCCATTGGTCGGCATTGGCGCAGGTTACTATGAATGACTCAAAAGTCTCACTGGAATCATCAAATGAAAGCTTGTACAGCTGATCCTTGTAGGTGGCTATTTCCAGCAGTATGCTCTCCATATATGTGAGTACGCCGCGTGACCCGGCATTTGAGAAAGTCTCGCTTACCGTGGCGTCAAATCCTACACCGCATGTGCAAAAGAACGGTCGCCCGTTTATAAGGCCGTAGTCTATGTCGGTGAAAATTGATTTGTTTAACCATTTTACTGCCTTGAACGGATCCATGGGAATGCCCAGATGACGGGCCAGACCGTTGCCGGAGCCGCAGGGTATGATTCCCAATGCTGTGTCTGTGCCTACTACTCCGCAACCTACCTCATTTACTGTGCCGTCGCCTCCTACGGCAATGACTGCATCGTACTTTTGGGCTGCATATTGGCTGGCCAGTTCGGTGGCGTGTCCCTTATGATCAGTGGTGAGTATGGAGTAATCGTAAAGGTCGCGGTTTATGAACCTCTCAATTATGGGAATGACAGGTATAAGCCTCCTGCTTCCCGATATGGGGTTATAGACAAATGCAACTTTACGTTTGGGGTTCATGATTTAGCGGTAAAAAACTTTTTTGCGAAGATAAACAAAAAGATTGCACCTTTTGGTAAAATGAGTAATTTTGCGCCGTTATGAACAAACTTAGCGAAAGATGCGCACAATATACTCTTCCTCAAGAGGCTAAAGCGCAGGGTTTTTACCCGTATCATAAATGTATTTCAAGTAAGCAGGATACAGAGGTTATGATGGAGGGCCGCAAGGTTCTCATGTTCGGTTCCAATTCATACCTTGGTCTGACCAATCATCCAAAGGTAATTGAGGCTGCCGTAGAGGCTGTCAAGAAATATGGCACTGGCTGCGCCGGATCACGTTACCTTAACGGAACGCTTGACCTGCACCGTGATTTTGAGGCTGAACTTGCCGACTTTGTAGGCAAGGATGACGCAATCATATATTCCACCGGTTTCCAGGCTAATTTGGGCACCATCTCATGCCTGCTGGGACGTGAGGATTATGTTGTATGTGATGAGTTGGATCATGCGTCGATAGTTGACGGCCGCCGTCTCTCATTCGGCAAGCAACTCAAGTACAAGCACAATGATATGGCTGCGCTTGAAAAAACGCTGCAGCGCTGTGAGGCTGATCCTGTCAAGCTCATTGTGGTGGATGGAGTATTCAGCATGGAGGGTGATTTGGCTGATCTGCCAGGCATCGTAGAACTTAAGAACAAGTACGGTTGCAGTGTGATGGTTGATGAGGCTCACGGACTGGGTGTTCTGGGTGATCACGGCCGTGGCGTGTGCAACCATTTTGGACTTACTGACGATGTCGAGATCATCATGGGAACATTCAGCAAGTCTCTGGCTGCCATAGGCGGTTTTGTGGCTGCCGATAAGGAAATAATCAACTGGATACGTCATCACTCACGTGCATACATTTTCAGTGCCAGCAATACACCTGCGGCTACAGCTGCCGCACATGCTGCCCTGCAGATAATGAAGAATGAGCCTGAGCGCATAGAGCATCTGTGGGATCTGACCAATTATGCCCTGAACAATTTCCGTCAGCTTGGATTTGAGATAGGCAAGACATCAACTCCTATCATTCCTCTGTACATCAGGGATTTCTACAAGACATTCTACATTACCAGAATGCTGTTTGAGGAGGGCGTCTTTGTAAATCCCGTTATTCCTCCCGCTTGCTCACCTGAGGATACGCTCATAAGGTTCTCACTTATGGCTACACATACTAAGGAGCAGATTGACATTGCTACAGAAAAACTCGTAAAGTGCTTTAAGGCTTACGAGATTCTGAAATAAAAAATATTTGCTGATTCTACTCTAAAAGCGTACCTTTGCACCGCTTTTCAGGGTAGAGAAGCTTTCGGGATGTAGTTCAGTCCGGTTAGAATGCCTGGTTTGGGACCAGGTGGTCGAAGGTTCGAATCCTTTCATCCCGACAAAATAGGGAGGCTCAACGGCCTCCTTATTTTGTCGGGATGAAAGGATTCGGTAAACCTAATTTATTTTACCTTGGTCATGCTGAAGGTGGCGGTGTAGGTGGTGCCGTTGGGATTCTTTCTTAGGGCGGTCCATTTCATTACTCCGTCCTTGATTGATTCAATCTCCCACCATTCGCGCTTTTCAACCTCACCGGGACCGGGATTTTTCCAGCGGGTGCAGAGTAAAACTCCATCTACAAAGTATTGTGAAAGTGAGTCATTGCCGTTTACCCATTGGCTATTTTTATCCTTGATGTAATAGATGTAATTTCCATCAGCACGATACTCCCATTGGTGATCCTCAAAGTCTGTGTACTGGTCCTGCTCACTGGTAACGCGGCCTTCCCATGTACCCAGTATTTCTTTGGCGTAATCAGTGTTCACTTTTACCAGGCTCATGGTATTCTGAGTGGTTGACAGGGTCTTGCCGTCAACAAATACCGTATATTTGAAAGTGCCTACAATGCCTTTATCTGTGATAGTCGTTACGGTTATGAGCACATCATACGTTATTCCCTTTTCAAACTCTCCTGTCATGGTGATTTTGTTGTCTTCTATTTTGACATTGCCCTCTACATTGTGAGTCCACATGGGGAACGTTTTGGAGTAATTTGTGCGTGAGGCGCTTATGTAAGCCTTGTTTGCCGATTCAAAAGTGATGACAATCTTGTCATCGGTAGGGGCGGGTTGAGCGCTGATCTGGGCTGTCATTCATTTTCCTATGATTTTCTCTGATAGGTTGAGGTCATCGGTGCTGTCATTACCTTTGTCATTGCTGCATCCGATAAGGAAGGAGGCCATAATGGCCATCATCATGATTGTTCTTTTCATTATACGCTGTAAGTTTAGTTGATTATGTAAGGTTATTTACTCAAATAATTGAGACAAAGTTACGACAATAGTTTGAATTATTCCCGTAAGGTCGAGAGGCTTAGACCAAAGCATCAGCGAAGGAAAGTTAGCCTATCCGTGTTCCCAAATAATGTTGTAAGGTTTTGCTGAATAGATGTTGAGTTTGTACTGCCTTGCCGTTCTGACCCACTTTAATTATCTCGCTGTACTGATAGCCAATAAGCTTACTGCGAAGCCCCAGGTGGGAGTCGATTACAGAGGACAGAATATGGTCAAATTTGTCCAAGACGAAAAATATTCCACCAAAAGCGGTGATTTTCTCAGATTTTTTGCTTACCTATGCCATATCATTGATGATTTCGCATGTTTTGAATTGCAGCACTAAGGTAAGTGAAAAACCTGACATGGCAAAATCCTGGGCAACTCTTTGTTGCTCAGGAACTTATAAATAAAGTTAAACTAAAGTGCTGCGGAATTTAGGTAATGATATAAAGGATATGCGTAAAAAGGACATTATGAAGAAACGAGGACCGTCGTGGCATTGGATGCTGCTGATGGCACTCTTCGCATGGTTGCTGCCACAGACGGCGGCGGCCACACATGTTGACGACACCTGGAAGTATCAGGTGATGCTCAACGGGTCGAACACCATCCGCATCTCTGCACCCGTCTATGACATGGACGGTGCCGACTGCTGGGTGGACAACGGCAACCTGAAGGTGACGTGGACCGACGACAGCGGGACCCACACCGCGACCTGCTTCCACTGGCGGCGAGACGGCGACACCGACAACGACAACAAGGACATCTGGATACATTTCAGAACCGACGTAGGCGGCAGCATCGACGTGACACAAGGCAACTCTGCCAACCACTTCACGCTGACCAAGACCGACGGCGACATCCAGCGTCTGGTCTATCGCAACTCCGACGGTAAGACCTTCAACGTCTATGCCGTGTGGCGCGTGCCCTACGACCTGCTGGGCAAGGACCTGAAGTTCACGTGGGACGTCCACCGCGACGGTAACAGCCGTGATGCCATGAACGTTCCGGGACTGGAAGACGTGCCGATCTCTATGCCGCCAGCCCAAGACATAGTCTTCCCGCAGGTGACGATGGCCACCCTTTCCTACAGCGAGAGCGGCAAGATAGAAGTGCCCTGGTTCATCGCCTCCGACAAACTGACGGCAGTGCGCTATGAATACACCGACCAAAGCGGTAAAAAGGTCACTCAATCCATGCCCACCAATGCCAACAGCGGTACGATCTACCTTGATGCCACCGTGCCCCACGATAACTTCCGCATCGTCGTGAGCTATAAAGACAAAGATGATAATGATATAGAAAACATCTCATCGGAGGTTCAGAACCAGCCGATGGTCCATGCTCCGGTAGGCCTCACAGCTATACCCACCGGCAACAGCAAGGCGGCAGTCAAGCTGGAGTGGACCATTCTCTATCCAAACACGGACGACCTGACCGACGCCGACTTCTTCGAGGTGCAGCGCTCGCTGACGGGCAAGGAGGAAGACTTCGTGTCCATTGCATCGGAGCCCTTCGTCGTCGACCCCGACAACATGATATTTGAATTTACCGACAGCACGCTCGTAGAGGCCATCGCCAAGGAACAGATGAAGAATGGCGGTACACTCGACAGTCTGACCTACCGTGTGCGCCGCATGATCAGCCAGAACTGGGGCTGGGAGGGCAACAACTGCGCCCAGCAGACCACGTGCGTGGTCGACGACATCCACCTGCTGCGCATTGCCTCGTACGATGCCCGGTGGGAGGACGAACGGGCCCACACCGTGCGCATCTCGTGGGACTATGCCAACGAGTACAATGCCGTATGGGACAACCGCGCCGCACTCAAGCTGCGCATCCTGATGAAAAACCGTGCCGGCGAACCGGTAGACTCCATGCTCTACACCCTTACTGACGACGAACGCCAGCAGCGCTACAAATTAGTGGCATTCACGAGACCCTGCGTGGACTACGACATCAAGCTCTATATCGACCAGGGCGCATCGCCCATTAACACCTTGGATGACATAGAACCCTATTTCTTCCCCATCCGCACGGAAGCCGACTGGGAGACCTTTTGCCAAAAGGTGGCCGATGCTGGCGGACAGCAAGACGTGAATGCACGCCTCTATGCCGACATCAGTCACTTTAAGTTGTGCGGAAGCACCATCAGTCCCTTCCGCGGCCACTTCGACGGCAACGGGCACACCATCACAATACATTTTAACAATGATAGTGAGAGTGCAGCAGCACTCTTCAGCAATGCCAAGGACTACACGATTGAGAACCTAACCGTAGATGGCCACATCTATAGTGAGAATAGTGGTCGTCACACAGCAGGCCTCGTGGGCAAAAGCGATGCCACCAGCGGCCACTGCAACATCATCCACAATGTATACGTCATGCCCAGGCTGCTATGCAATGAAAGTTATATCGGCGGCATCATTGGCCACGCTGGCAGTGCTGCCCACGACATCAGCAACTGCTTCTTCGACGGTTCTATGATATGTAACGGCAGCAACTCCTACGGAGGAGCTATTATCGGATGGTGCGATGACAATAGCGGCATCAACGTTGCCAATTGTCTTGTGAACTGCCACTACAGCCTCACTCATGCAGACCTGTGCTTTGTGCATTCTACGGGTCGCGACGGCACGCCATTCAGGGGTAACAACAACTGGAGCATGAACGGTTGGGGTAATGATGCGAGAGGAAAGTCGGCCGACGAACTGCTGGCTGCACTCGGACACGGATGGACCATACAGAACGGCACGGTTGTTCCCAAGACCCACACCTTTGACGCCCCTGTCGCCTCCTATCCCGAGCCCACGCTACCTGATTTCTACTACGAGAGTACGGGTAAGATAGACCCGACGCTGAAGACAGAGACACGCCAAAGCAGCGTGCTGCTCGTCTGGGAGACCGACGGCAACCCCATCGACTTCTTCACCGTGCTGCGTCGGCCGAAGGGAACCGACGATAGCGCATGGAAAGAAGTGGAGACCTATATCGACCAGCTGAACTACGAGGACAAGACCGTCTCGCCCTTGGAGGACTATGAATATAAGGTACGCGCGACCAACGACTGCGAGGGCGTGAGCTACACCGAGACGCAGGTGGCACAGGGTGCCTGCAAGCACACCGGACTCTTGGAGGGCTATGTGCGTTTCAACGACGGCACTGGCGTGCCTGACGTCTCCGTGGAGGTAGTACCCGAGAGCGGCGGTACGAAGAAAACCGTGAAGACCGACCATACCGGCTACTTCATGGCCGACTCGCTGTCGTACATGGGGCAGACGAGTGTAGTCTATGTGGTGACACCCGTCTCCGAAGGAGGCATCAAGCTGGAACGCGATTCGTACAGCGTGACGTTCAACAACGAGAGCAACCACCGGCAGGTACATGAGTTCACCATTACCAACGGACTGGGCTTCAGTGCCTATGTGATGTATGAAGGAACGAGCATCCCCGTCAAGGGAGCTCACTTCCAGGTGAACGGCCGCCAGCTGCACAATGCTGCAGGACAGCCGGTGGAGACCGACTTTGAGGGACGCGCCGACTTCCAGGTGATGGGCGGCGTGCGCGACACCATACAGGTAGTCATGGAAGGCCACACGTTCGTCAACAACGGCTACTACAAGAGTGCCGACGGCGTGGTGCTGGACGACAAGGTCGCACAGACCTATTTCTACGATGCCACGCTGGTGAAACTCACCGGACGCGTCGTGGGCGGCAAGGACCAGGGCTCGCTGCCGCTCGACAACAACCTCTCGCGCAACAACCTCGGCGACAACCTGACGATGGTGCTCACCCTCGAGGGCGACAACACGTCGTGGCTGGTCTATGACAACCTGAACCCGACAAATAGGACACGGCAACTCACGTTCGACCACCCGGGCGGCAAGGGCCACAAGACCATAGCCGACGTGCAGCGCAAGCGCATGGTCGTCAGGCCCGACTCGGTGACCGGCGAATATGTGCTGATGCTGCCGCCCGTACGATGGAAGGTGCAGCAGGTGTATTGCGAGGGCTATCCCACGCTGTTCCAGGACGGACAGGTGAGCGAGGTCATCGACCTGACGGAAAGTCTCACGCCCGACACCGTGAAGTATGAGGGTACTTTCGTCAGTGCAGACGGCATCAACGTCAACCAGCCCGAAGAAACCTATAACTACCGCTACGACCGCATCTACCATGCCCCTGTGGAGATCACCTACCGCCAGGTGGGCTACGACACCTTCGACTATTTCGGCGACAAGAGCTATGTCGCCAGGACTGCCGGAGGCGACAAGGTGACCGTGCCACTGGCCTATGAGGCCATGACGGAATACAAGGAGTATTTCAACCCCTATGACCATTACACCCATACGCCCAAACTGACGGCAACAGATGCCAGCCATGTAAAGACAGGAGCAGAGTCATACAAGATGATGTTCGACGGCAACCCGAACACCAAATGGTGTGTCGTCTCCGATACATCAGGGTGGTGGGTAGAATTCAACACCGACGCACCATTCAGCCTCAAGTCGCTCAACCTGACCACCGGTAACGACACGGAGATTTACGACGGTCGTAACCCCAAGGCCATGCGCTTGCTTGGCAAAGCCAATCAGGATGATGAATGGACAACACTGATGGAAACAGCCGACAGTAAAATGGGAGCCTTCAACTGTCAGACATATAACTTCAATGTACCCAACCACACCTTCTGCCAGTACTTCCGTCTGGAGGTCCTCAGTACGACATGGGGTAACATCGGAACCTACGAAGGCTATGAGCTTCAGCTGAGTGAACTGTCGCTGACCTGTCGAGGAAAGGAAGACAACGATCCTGCCGAAGACCATGGTCCAGAGCCTGTCATGGCCGGCACTGCCGACTACACCTTCGGACACCCCGTGTTCAGTCTGGAGCGCAAGTATCCCATCGAGATTCAGGTTGGCGAGCGCTATATATATAATAATGATGAGCGCACGGGAAAGGTAGACTTGGTGAAGATTGGTGGCGGACGGGTGACGGTCCACAACGGCTTGAAGGACGGAGTGAACCAGCAGTTCGTCGATCTGGACGAGAACGGACAGGGCCGCTTCTATCTTGAGGCCGGGCAGACCACGCGCCTGCTGACCGGCGAGAATGCCGTGAAGACCGTTACGATGACCCTCACCCAGGACGGCACCACCTATGAAGCCGAACCTCTCAAAGGATATGTGCTGAACATGTTTGCCACAGGCAACAACAAGGATGTGCTCGTCAATGGCCAGCCACAACTCATCGACATCCTGCGCGACCCGCCTGGAGGAAGCAGCACGGCCACGCTGTCGAAAGGCTCGAAGCTGAAATATAGCTACACGCTCGATATGAGCCTCCATTCAGGACTGGCACTCTCGTGGGCATCGGGCACCACACTGGAGAACTACCAGGGTGCCGTAGCCGCAGCCGGCGGAATAGGCCATACCAATGGCATCATCAACTCCTCGAACCTGGAGAAAGTACTGGAATTCGAATATGCCTTCGATATGCAAGGCCATCGTGCCTTTGCCTACACGATGAATGTGACGCAGGACATCACCACAAGCAGTGCAGCCACTATGGTGGGGGCCGAAGCTGACCTCTATATCGGCATAGTCCAAAACATCATCGTGACGCCCATGAGCACCATCCGTGCCATACCCGACAGCATCTACCAGCACATGCTGGGCCGGTTGGGCGGCGGTACTACGGCAGGCATCACCAACAAGTATGGCTCGCTGGTACACATTGCCGAGGGACAGGACCGAGAAGGTAATAAATACCACCTGGTGCGTGACGAGTCGATAGGCTACGGACCGAAGATAGAGTCGCAGTTTATACACTCCCAGAAGTACATTCTCAACGAACTGATTCCCGCAAAGGTGAAGGAACTGCGCGAACTGATGTTCATCGGCACCGCCGAGGAAGCACAGCTACAGGCTGATGCCACAGGCAAGCCCGTCTATCGTTCGCTCGTACCGGCCGACAGCGAAAACTTCGGACTGGTCAATACCAAAGGCGATGAGATATTCTACTACACTAGCACCATGCAGCCCGTGGACAGTATGAACTACGTCATACATGTGCCTGCCAGCGTCAGCGATACCCCCTCTGACGAGGTGGCCGAGATAAACCAGGTCATATTCAGCTGGGTACAGATGATAGCCCAGAACGAGCGAGAGAAACTGAATGCCACCGATTTTGTGGCCAACTACGACATTGACGGTGGTACGAAAGTAACCTACGCCGAGCAGTTCGAGAGCGAATACTCCATTTCTAACTACTACCACCTCCCGGGCATTATCTCAGGCAACTATTTTGATGAATCGGGCGCCGATGCCTCGCTGGCCGCCAGTTCTATCTTTGGCATAAGGATTGTTTCAAAAATAGTCAAGTCCCTGTGGGGAAAAATCAACACATCGACAACGGCCAGCTCGTCAGAGTCGTCGGACAATAAGAACCCGGCCTTCTCGTCGAAAATGGCATTCTTTGGCAAGACATTTAAATTCAGCATCCTACCCACGCTAAACTATAGTGTCAAGGATGTCTCTGGAGAGACTAAGACCTTCAGCAGGAAGGAGAGCTTCAACATCAGTATGGACACAAAAAGCCATCTGAACATCGATCTCTATCGAACGCTGACCGATGCCGACTATGTGAAAGATGTCAGCCAATTCGATGTGTTCACGGAACAGAACTTCAACAATATGACCGATTATGTGGGAGGCTACCTGAGTCGTGACAACGATATGCAGAATGCACGCTATGCACGAGGGTTCGTCTATCGTACCCGTGGAGGTGCCACCTGCAACCCCTATGAGGATGAGCGCAAGACCCTGTTCTATGACAGAGGGCGCATTCTCGACGAACGGACCAAGAAAATCTGCAACCCGAAGATTACGCTTGACAAGCAGAGCGTGAGCGGTGTGGCTATCGGCGACCCCGCACGCTTCAAGGTCTACCTCACCAACGAGAGCGAACAGCCCGAGGCGGCCACCGGCGGACTGACGGTGTTCACCTTCATCCAGGATATGGAGTCTAATCCCAAGGGCGCCAAAATCCTCATCGACGGAGCACCGCTGACAGGCTCGGGCATGACCGTCGTCCTTTACCCCGGCAAAGTCATGGAGAAAACAATGGAGGTATATGCCGGTGAGGAATTCGACTACGAAGGTCTGAAGATCGGCGTTGCATCGCAAGGCGACTTCGCCAACACACAGAACTATGTGAGTTTTGACGTGCACTACTTGCACGAGGCAGGACCGGTGCTCATCGCACAGCCGGGCGACAAATGGGTGATGAACACCAATGCCCAGTACGACGACCGTCGAGGCTGGTTCCTGCCCGTGACCATCAACGGTTTCAACAAGCACCAGCACAACTTCGACCACATCGAGTTCCAGTATAAGGAGTCGCTGAGAGGTGAAGACTCATGGACCAATCTCTGTTCCTACTATGCCGACTCACTGCTGATGGCCCAGGCCAGCGGTGTTCGCGAGATGATACCCGAGAACGGAAACATCACCACACACTTCTACGGAGAGGGCACCGTGATGGAGAAGGCCTACGACCTCAGGGCTGTGCTGTACTGCAGAAACGGCAACTCGTTCCTCACTACGGCATCGCCCATCATCAGTGGCGTGAAGGATACGCGCCGGCCACAGCTGTTCGGAACTCCCGAGCCAAAGAGCGGCGTGCTGACGCTGGGTGACAACATCATCTTCAACTTCTCGGAGGATATTGAACACAACTACCTGAGTACCATCACCAACTTCGAGGTGAAGGGCGAGGTAAACAACGACAACGTGACAGAGTCCGTCTCGCTGCAATTCGACGGCAAAGCCAGCGTGGAGACCGAGGCACGCCGCAACTTCAGCGGCAAGAGCCTGACGGTCGACCTGATGGTGAAACCCGATGAGACGGGCCGCGAAATGCCCATCTTCTCACACGGCACCAACGGAAAGAAGCTGCAATTGTGGCTCACGGGTGACCTCAAGCTGAAGGCTGTCATCAACGACAATGAATACCTTTCTGACTCAGCCATCGTGAAGGGAGCCTTTACGCAGGTTGCAATGAGCATCAACAAGGAAGACAGCACGCTGACATTCTATAACGGCGGCAAGCAGATTGGTGCCTGCACCATGAAAGAAGCCTATAACGGAACGGGCACGCTCATTTTCGGACGCACTAACGAGAACGACCCCACCGAAAGCAGCTACTATGAGGGACGCATGATGGAAGCCCGACTGTGGTATCGAGCCATGACGGGCGGACTAATCGGCACCACCTATGGTTCGAAACGCCTCACAGGCTACGAGATGGGCCTCGTCGATTACTATCCGATGAATGAAGGCACGGGCAACTACGCTCTCGACAAGACACAGGGTGCCAATGCCGAACTGAAGGGAGCCTCGTGGGCCATGCCTCGCGGATTGTCATTGCGCATAGAGAATGACGACAAGGGCATTGCCCTGACACAGGATGCCCTGAACCGCACGGCAGAGCAGGATTACACATTGATGTTCTGGTTCAAGACCGATGCTAAGGGCCGCGGCGTACTTGTTTCGAACGGCGCCGGACGCAAAGAAGAGATTAATGCCGAAAACCAGTTCTGTCTGGGCTTCGAAGCCGAGAAACTGCGCTACAAGACTCACGGCATGACCGTGGACATACCCGGTGACTGGAGCGACGGACAGTGGCATCACTTGGCCATGACAGTAAACCGCGCGTTCAATGTGGCCAATATCTATGTAGACCAGATACTACGGTCTACGTTTGCGGCCGACTCCCTTGGCGGCATCAGTGGCGGACACCCGCTCATTGGCGCCGCACGTTACGACGAGCCCGGCCAGGAGAGTGCTGTTGCCACCGTCGACACGCGCAACTGGCTGACAGGTAATATCGACGAGATATGCTTCTTCGCACAGGCCCTGCCGCTGACACTCATTCAGAACTATGCCACAAGGAGCCCGAAGGGCAACGAAGCAGGACTGCTGACCTACCTTGCCTTCGACAGGCAAGAGCGCCAGAAAGACAACGACCTGGAGATGGTGGCCTATCCGTACAGCAAGAAACTCTATCTGGATGACAATGGCAACGTGCGCTATGAGCTCGACCCCGTGACAAAGCAGCCGACAGACACCTTGGTACGCGACTATGTATTCATCGCTTCGCCCGAAGAAATCATCGCCCGTATCACCAACGAGACGGCAGCACCCGTAGTGCCCAATGAGGAACTGAAGAACCTGAACTTCAATTTCGTGGGCAAGGACAACCAGCTGTATGTGGGCATCAACGAGAGTAACGCCCGCCTGAACCGCCGTAATATCTATGTGACGCTGCGCGATGTGGAAGACCGAAACGGCAATGCTATGGTTTCGCCCCAGACGGCCAGCTACTATGTGACGAACAGCTCACTGCAGTGGATGAGCAACCGCTACACGCAACCTGTGACCTACGGCTACGGAGAAACCATCTATCTTGTAGTTGCCAACAACAGCGCTGCCAGCCACATGTACACCATCGAGAACTGTCCGTCGTGGCTGAAGCTCGACAAGTACACCGACCGCATCGCTCCGCAAGACTGGGTAACTATCCAGGGAACGGTGGACTCCGACCTGAACGTGGGCACCTATGACGAGATCCTCTACCTGATTGACGAGGAAGGTGTCTCTGAGCCGCTTTACCTGACAGTGACCGTAGAGGCAAACGTGCCAGAATGGGCATGGAACGTAGACAGCGAACAGCTGGAGAACTCGATGAACATCATCGGACGTGTGTATGTAAACGAACAGATAGACATCGACCCCCACGACATCATTGGAGCGTTCGACCGCAACAACGTCTGTCATGGCTTCACAAGAGTGGAATACTCTGCCAAGACCGGCGAGAGCAATGTCTTCCTGACCGCCTACGACAACCAGGTCCAAGGTCGTGAGCTCTACTTCAAATTGTGGCAGTACTCCACAGGCCTCGAGCTGACACTGACGGTGAACGATCTGCAGACAATGACCTTCAAAGCCGACTCCATCGCAGGACTCGACAAGCCGGTGATATTCAAAGGCGGCACGAATTATGTACAGATGATGAACCTGAAAGAAGGCTGGAACTGGGTATCGTTCAATGTTAAGAACGAGCAGATGGAAAACCTCGAACTCATCTTGGGCGGACTGCCTTGGCAAGAGGGTGATATGCTGACGGAACTGAACGGACAGACCACCCTGCTCTACGAGAACGGCCACTGGCTGTCATCCGAAAAGACACAAGGTCTCATGCTGACGCACAAGGCTGCCTATGCCGTGAAAGTGGCACAGAATATCCAGTTCCCCATTGCCGGCGAGTTGATAAAGGCTCTGGACGAGCGCACCATCTGGGTTGGCAAAGGCTGGAACGCCATCGGCTACACACCGATGCAGAACCTGCCTGTGGAGACAGCCCTTACCGACTACTACGATAAGGCCGAGCCCGGCGATGTCATCAAGAGCCACGACCAGTTTGCCTACTTTACCGTTTCTGGCGGCGCGGGACGCTGGCGCGGCAACCTGGAGTACATGAAGCCCGGCGAGGGATACATGCTCCTACGCAAAGGCAGCGGTAAGGTCAGCTTCCGCTATCCGTTCTACGAACCTGGAAGCACATTCCTCGACGACTGGAACGTAGTCAATCCTCAAGCAGCTCCGGCACATACCAAGACAACCATGACGGTGAGTGCTGTAGTAGATGGCTTCGAGACGGAAGAAGGAGACGTCTTGGTTGCTTACGCCAATGGCGAGCGTATGGGTGAGGTAACGGTACGCAGCACATCCGACGAAGAGAATGCCGAACCGCTCTACATGAGCATCGGCGGAGATATGCAGACCGACATTTGGTTTGCTATCGAACGCGACGGCGAGATTGTTGCTGCCACCGGCGAGGTGATGGTATATGAACCCAATGCCGTCATCGGAAGCCCCGACAAACCCGCCCAGATCAGCTTCGCCCATGCAGACATGGCCGACGGCAAGTGGTATACCGTCAGCGGCTTCCAGCTGTCCAAGCGTCCCACTCAGCAAGGAGTATATATCTTCAATGGTAGAAAAATAGTAATCAAATAAACTATGAAGAAGAACAATATTCTATATTCAACCATCATCCTGCTGGCAAGCCTCACCTTTGGGGCTTGCGGCAGCGACGACGAACCGAAGGCCGAGGGCTACACCGTCTCCACGGTAAGCCAGGCTCCGACATGGCAGATTGACTGGCAGGGCAACGAAGAGCGTCCCGAATGGAAAGAACCGGACATCCAGAACTATGAGAACTGGAGCATCATAAAGGTGCAGATTGAAGACGCACTGAGACCCTACACCAGCAGTGACGACCTCATGGCTATCTTCGTGGCAAACGAGTGCCGCGCCGTACAGGGGCCCGCCCTCCTTCTGGGCAGTCCAGAGCAGAACACCACCACCTACCTCCTGAAGGCATGGGGCAATGAGAACGACGGAGAAAAGCTACTCGTCACGCTGAAGTATTACAATGCGCAGCTGAAGCAACTGTTCGCACGAACTGCAGAAATTACTTATAACATAGGCAGGGACATCGGAGTGGGCACCGACTTCATACCCCAGCTCACCTTTGGTTCTTCAAAGTACCCGGTAGTACAGACTTTCGACATCACCGCCCTGTTGGCCAAAGCCTCTGTCACACCCGCCGTAGGCGACATCTCTGCTGCTTTTGTAGGTGACGAGTGTCGCGGCGTCAACAACGGGGAAAGTAATCATGACCAATTGACCATCTTCGGACGTAGCGAAGGTGAGAGCGTCACCATCAAGTATTACCAAGCCGCCAGCGGCAACATCTACACGTTCCCGGATGTCGTCAAGACGGAGAATCAGCAACCCTCAAGCATCACATTTCTCTAAGTATGAGAATAAGCAAAGTTTTCTTTTATGTCATGGCGGCAGTTGCTCTGGCTGCCTGCTCAAACGATGACAATGACATCATCGACAATGGTCAGGAGCAGCCGCTGCCCCTGACCATCACCGTGAATGAGACCCCCCTTCACAACCCTAATGCACCGGCACAGGTTCTGGCCACCAGAACTGCCGTCACCACGACGTCGACGCTCACAGCATTCACGCTGGACTATCAGTATTACATCGAAGATGAACTCATGTCCGGAAAAAACAGCGTAACGAAAGAAGGTGGAAAATGGTCGGCAGGAACATGGCCAACAGGAGCTGACGAAAGCACAACGGTCAACTGGTTTGCCCACACCGACGGTGTGATACCATCCGGGGAGAATTACCTCAATTTCACGGTCGACGAACTGTCAACAGACCAGAAAGACCTGCTCGTGGCCACGGCTTCCGGCACCAAAGCATCCACCGGTGGACAACTTTCCTTCACCTTCGACCATGTCTGCACGGCATTGCGGTTCTATGTAAAGAAGGCCACCAACCTCAAAGACTATACGCTGACGGTGACCGACATCAAGATTTGCAACATCGTCAGTGATGGCAAGTATTACTTCTCCACGTCAGCGTGGACACCAGGCACTTTCCGCTCAGAGTATTCGCTCTATACAGGCTCAGGAATGATCCTCGGCACGAAGGACTATATGCTGTTGAACGCCAATGAGGATGACTTCCTCTTCATGATTCCACAGACACTGACGGCATGGGACACCACTACGGACATCGCCTCTGCCAAGGCCCAGACCTACATCAGCCTGAAATGCAGCATCACGGGCGCCACCTCCTTCAACGGCACAGCCTACATTCCCTTTGCCGCCACACTCGCTGCCGGTATGCAGCACGACGTAAAAATCAACATCGGTAAGAACTCACTCTACAGTGGTCCTAACACTAAAATTATCAACTAAGCAATGAAAAAAGAATATAAGAAGCCACAGACCCTCACCATCCTCCTCCAAATCCAGACGCAGCTGCTTATCGGCTCAAACACCGTGAACGATTATAACCGCGGCAGCGACATCACCGTCGGTGATGAAGATGATCCCAGCAGTGACTATTGATTATCTTTACAGATACCTAAAATCCGCAGATAATTTTTCAACGGTCTAGTCTTGCCGTCATTTTATTTATAAAAAGGTTGGGGGGTAATAAAAAAGCAGTAACTTTGCGGGCAGGAAAGCAGAATGGATTGAATCAGAGTTTTCCTATTATTGAGTTGTGCGCATAACGCACATTGTGTACGCCTGGCGTACCCCTTTTTTAAAGTTGGTTACTTTATAACCGAGGTTTTTAATAACCGCCCGACTTGGAAAACGGTCAATAAGAAGAGTAGTAAAAGTATTTGTTTACTATATAGACTCTGATTTGAAAGTACTTTAAGGCTTACTGCCTACGTACTTGAAGACGTAAACAAGAGAGGTTTTATTGTTTATGTCTTTTTTTGTCTCCCATTACAAAGGGGTCAGGAAAAGGCAGGATGGTTGAACTTTTTAAAACGTTTTGAAGTAGATGGATCAGCGAAAAGCTCCCGTTTATGAAGCTCTGCAGGAGTTCCGCAGGAACAGAGTGGTACCTTTCGATGTACCTGGTCACAAAAGAGGCAGGGGTAACCCTGAGCTGGTTTCACTGCTGGGTAAGCAGTGCGTTGAGTTGGATGTAAACTCAATGAAGCCTCTGGACAATCTCTGTCACCCCATTTCAGTAATCAAGGAGGCCGAAGAACTGGCAGCCGAGGCGTTTGGTGCTGCACATGCCTTCCTTATGGTGGGCGGTACCACAAGCGCAGTACAGACTATGGTGCTTACCGCCTGTAAGAGCGGCGAGAAGATAATCCTGCCGCGTAACGTGCACCGCAGCGTTATCAACGCGCTGGTAGTAAACGGTGCCACACCGATCTACGTTAATCCCGATACCGATAACCGCCTGGGTATAGCCCTTGGTATGAAGATATCACAGGTGGAGCGTGCCATTGAGGAGAACCCCGAGGCAAAGGCCATCCTGGTGAACAACCCTACATATTACGGTATATGCTCCAACCTTAAGAAGATTGTGGAACTGGCTCACGAGCACGGCATGATGGTGCTGGTGGACGAGGCTCACGGAACACACTTCTACTTTGGTGAGAACATGCCTGTTACCGCTATGGCAGCGGGGGCCGATATGGCATCGGTCTCAATGCATAAGTCCGGCGGCAGTCTTACGCAGAGCTCATTCCTGCTTACAGGTCCCGATGTCAGTGCCGGTTATGTGCGTCAGGTGATAAACCTTACGCAGACCACCAGCGCATCTTATCTGCTTATTTCAAGTCTTGACATATCACGCCGTAACCTGGCCATGCGCGGCAAGGAGTTGTTTGCTGAGGTTATGCGCATTGCAGAGTATGCCCGTACGGAGATAAACAAGATTGGCGGCTACTACGCTTACGGCAAGGAGCTGATAAACGGTGACAGCGTCTATGACTTTGACCCCACCAAACTCACAGTCTATACCCTGGATATCGGCCTTGCCGGCATTGAGGTGTATGACCTGCTGCGTGACGAGTATGACATCCAGTTGGAGTTGGGTGACATGGGTAACGTGCTGGCTTACATATCAATAGGTGACCGCATGCGTGAGGTGGAGCGCCTGGTGAGTGCGCTGGTTGACGTTAAACGCCGTTACAGCAAGGATCGCTCGGGTCTGTTTGACCATGAGTACATCAACCCGTCGGTGGTTATGACTCCGCAGGAGGCTTTCTATGCCCCCAAGGAGGAGATGATTCCCATACGTGAGACCAACGGACGTATCTGTACGGAGTTTGTCATGTGCTATCCTCCCGGAATTCCTATCCTGGCTCCGGGCGAGCGCATAACGCAGGAAATCATTGACTATATACTCTACGCCAAGGAGAAGGGCTGTCAGCTTACAGGCCCCGAGGATGAGCGTGTAGAGCGTTTGAATGTGATTAAGGAAAGTACAACATATTGATTCTTTTTCAGGGCAATGGAATTTTGGTTTTCTGAGTTTCATACTCCTAACGTAAAGTTCTCAGTAAAGGTCGATAAGCACCTTTACACTGCCGAGAACGATTTGGGTCGTGTGGATATCTTTGAGTCACCCGAGTTCGGCCGGTTCCTGGCTGTTGACGGCTATATAATCTTTACTCAGAGGGATGAGTTCATCTATGATGAGATGCTGTCACACATACCTATGGCCGTCCATCCTGCAGCCCAGAAGATTCTGGTATTCGGATCCGGTGACGGAGGCGTGGTACGTGAGCTGCTCAAGTACAAGTCCATCCAGCAGATTGACCTGATTGAGATAAATGAGGGCGTTGTTCAGGCTTGCCGTGAGTATTTCCCCGAGATGGCAGAGTCACTTGATGATCCCCGCGTGACCATTTACACCGAGAACGCCCTGCGTTACATCCGCCATATTGAAAATGAATATGATATAATCGTAGTTGACTCGGCCGGATTCTACGGACCTGGTGAGAGTCTGCTTACACGTGAGTTCTACGGCAGCTGCTACAAGGCCCTCAAGGCCGATGGAATCATGGTGAACCAGCACCAGAGTCCCTTCTATGAGGAGGACCGCCTGGAGACCCAGAAGGCTCACATGCGTATTGTGAACAGATTTCCCATAAGCCGTGTATATCAGGCGCACATACCTACATACCCGTCAGGTTACTGGCTTTTTGGCTTTGCATCCAAGAAGTACCGTCCGGTGCTTGACCTTGATGCCGATGCCTGGAACAAGCTGGGAATAAAGACCAACTATTACACAACAAACCTTCACAAAGGCTGTTTTGCCCTGCCCGCATACGTGGAGCGCATGCTTGCCGATGTGGAAAAGATACAGGACTGATGCTGAACAGAAACGTACAGACATTCATAGGCTGTGACGCCTCTTATGCCGATGCCCGAATAGTGCTGTTTGGTGCACCGTTTGATTCCACCACGTCATTCCGTCCAGGTACCCGCTTTGCACCGGGTGCCATCCGCAGTGAATCCTTTGGACTTGAGACCTACAGCCCCTGGCTGGACCGCGACCTGGAGGACATCAGCGTGTTTGACAGCGGTGACATAGAACTCTGCATTGGCAGTGCCGACAAGGCTCTTTCTCAAATCTCAGAGCGCACCGCCACCATCCTGGCCGACGGCAAGATTCCCTTCATGATAGGAGGAGAGCATCTGGTAACGCTGGGCGCCTTCCGTGAGGTATTCAAGAAATACTCCGATGTGCACATCATCCACTTTGATGCCCACACCGACCTGCGTGACCAGTACCTTGACGTAAAGCTCTCGCACGCCTGCGTCCTGCGCCGCTGCCACGACCTGACAGGTGACGGCCGAATCCACCAGTTCGGAATCCGTTCCGGCGAGCGTGCCGAGTGGCGTTGGGCCCGTGAAGGTCACACTGACCTGCATCCGTTCAACTTTGACGGCCTTGCCGAAACCGTCAAAGCTCTTGCCGGCAAGCCCGTCTATTTCACGATAGACCTGGACGTAATGGACCCCTCAGTATTCCCCGGCACAGGAACCCCGGAGTACGGAGGTGTAACATTCATGCAATTGATAGAAGCAATATACATAGTCTGCAACAACTGCAACATAGTAGGCTTGGACGTAAACGAGCTCTGCCCGCCCTACGATCAAACCGGAGCCTCTACTGCAGCCGCTTGCAAAATTGTTAGAGAATTGCTTTTAAGTATTGAGTTGTGAGTAGCAAATTTCATTGTTGGGGTTACCGGACCGTCGCCACCCTCGGCGCGTCAGAGGGAGGAGCCTGTGTTCAAGAAGGTATCATGGAAGGTGGGAGCTTGCTCACACCTTTCAGGGTGCCTTATTGGACATAGGAGGGATAGGCCCCAAAGGGGCCGTAGTCCGGAAACCCCAACAATGAAATTTGCGGAGTTTGTAGAAACAGAAAACAAAATAAAACTATGGGAAAGGTACTAGTAATAGGCTGCGGAGGAGTAGCCCAGGTAGCAATTCAAAAGTGCGCCCAGAACGACGCAGTATTTGACGAGATCTGCATTGCAAGCCGTACAGTTAGCAAGTGTGATGACCTTAAGAAGAAGATTGAGGCTCAGGGTAAAAGCCGTTCCAAGATTACCACAGCTAAGGTTAACGCTGACAGCGTGGATGATCTGATTGCACTCATCAAGAGCGTCAAGCCCGATGTAGTGCTCAACCTGGCGCTGCCGTATCAGGACCTCACCATCATGGATGCCTGCCTTGCCTGCGGTGTTCATTACGTTGACTCAGCCAACTACGAGCCCGAGGATACCGAGGACCCCGAGTGGCGCAAGATCTATGAGAAACGTTGCAAAGAGCTTGGTTTCACCGCCTATTTTGACTACTCATGGCAGTGGGCTTACCAGAAGAAATACAAGGATGCAGGTATCACCGCAATCCTGGGTACCGGCTTTGACCCGGGTGTAACCAGCGTATTCTCAGCATACGCACTCAAGCACTACTTTGATGAGATCCACACCATCGATATCCTGGACTGCAACGGCGGTGACCACGGTTATCCCTTTGCGACAAACTTTAACCCCGAGATTAACCTCAGGGAGGTATCGGCCAACGGCTCCTACTGGGAGAACGGCCACTGGGTAGAGACCAAGCCCATGGAGATAAAGCGTGAGTACAACTTTGAGCAGGTAGGCATGAAGGATATGTATCTGCTTCATCATGAGGAGATTGAGTCACTTGCCAAGAACATTCCCGGCGTAAAGAGAATCCGCTTCTTCATGACATTCGGCCAGAGCTACCTTACTCACATGAAGTGTCTTGAGAACGTAGGCATGCTGCGCACCGATCCCGTTATGTTTGAGGGCAAGGAGATAGTTCCCATCCAGTTCCTCAAGGCGCTGTTGCCCGATCCCGCATCACTGGGCCCGCGTACAGTAGGCAAGACCAATATAGGCTGCATCTATACCGGTATCAAGGACGGTAAGAAGCGCGCCATCAAGATATATAACGTATGCGACCATCAGGAGTGCTACAAGGAGCTGGGCTCACAGGCCATCTCTTACACCACAGGTGTTCCCGCCATGATCGGTACAATGATGGTTATGACCGGCCAGTGGAAGGGTGCCGGCGTGTTCAACGTTGAGGAGTTTGATCCCGATCCCTATATGGAGGCCCTGAATAAGTGGGGCCTGCCTTGGGTTGTTGATGAGAACCCCGTAATGGTTGACTAAATAGACCGATGAAAGCGACTGATTTGCAGACACCGTGCTACGTGATAGACCGTGACCGTCTTGAGGCTAACCTTAAGATACTGAACGGGGTTATGGAGCGTACCGGCTGCCGCATTCTGCTGGCTCAGAAGGCGTTCAGTTGCTATGCCGTCTATCCGTTAATATCCAAATATCTCTGTGGAGCAACAGCAAGCGGCCTCTTTGAGGCCCGCTTGTGCCACGAAGAGATGCCTGGTCGTGAGAATCACATATTTTCTCCCGCGTTCCGCGAGGAGGACTTCCCTGAGATTCTTAGTATCTGTGACCATATAGTTTTTAACTCTATCCGTCAGCTGGAACTCTTTGGCCCGCGTGCCAGGCAGGCAGGTCTGCAGGTGGGCTTGCGTATCAATCCGCAGGTTTCAACACAGCCCGCGGAACATGCCATCTATGACCCTTGCGCCAAGGGAAGCAGGCTGGGTACTACCATTGAGGAGTTCCGTAAGGCATCGGCCCAGACTATAAGGCTGCTGGACGGCCTTCATTTCCATACTCTCTGTGAGCAGAACTCTGATGACTTGGAGATTACGCTCAATGCCTTTGAGGAACAATTCCGTGAGTGGCTTTCATCGATGAAATGGGTGAATTTTGGCGGTGGTCACCACATAACACGTGAGGATTATGATATACCGCGTCTGGAGCGTTGCATCAACCGCATGAAAGACGGATACGGTTTGACGGTTTATTTGGAGCCGGGTGAGGCAATAGCCCTCAACGCCGGTTATCTGCATTCCAAGGTTCTTGAGGTGCAGCACCATGAGGGTGCAACGGATATTGCCATCATGGATACATCGGCCGCATGCCATATGCCCGATGTGCTTGAGATGCCGTACCGTCCGCCTCTGCGCGAGAGCGGCCAGCCCCAGGAGAAGGCGTATACATACCGCCTGGGCGGCCCCACCTGCCTGTCGGGCGATATAATAGGGGATTACTCTTTTGATACCCCGTTAAAAGAAGGCCAGACCCTCATATTTGAGGATATGGCCATCTATTCCATGGTCAAGAACAACACCTTTAACGGTATGCCCCTCCCGTCAATCTACCTCAAGCAGGGCTCCGACTACACCCTTATCAAATCCTTCACCTACCAAGACTTCAAGTCGCGCCTTTAAATTCGCGGAGTGCGGATAATGTAGAGAATCCGCGATATCAGATAGACAAATGAACTCCAGAGCAGTATTGTGCAGGAGTTGCACATTGAAGGTAGTATTCCCTGCCAGACGACGCCTGATTCAAGATCATGGTAATTTATACCGCTTCCGTTTTGCAGTAATTTAAAAAGACCGCTGTAATACTCTCCTTCGTAAAAAATGTAATCGGAAAACAGTTCTGAGAGCGATACGGAAAAACAGAGCAGTCCCCAGATTATGGTTATCATACCGATGGAGTGAAGTTTGGCCGGGCATTTCTTTGCTACGTAGCATGTTGCAATCAATAACAGAATTGAACTGATGATGGTGAACATGCTGGTTGATTCAAAAATGAATCTGATATCTAAAAAGAATATATTCATAGTGGTATGTTTTAGGGGGTGTATTATCGGTTAGGTTTTTGTATAAAACTGATGATGTGAGAGATCAGGTATATTAATAATGAGTACATGACAAGAAAATTCATTGACATTAATCCTCCTGCCATCACGGTCGGACTGATAGAGCCGGCTTTTTGAATATCTGAAAGTCCCCACATGAAACTGAGGAGATAGTGTACAGCACAGAATGCCAGTGCAATTGAACCGATAGGCCTGACCCACTTTGGAGCTTTCCAGGCGCTGAGGAATATCAGTGCCAGCAGAATAGTAAGGATGGCTAATACGCCTCCGGGTAATTGAGAAAGGATGTGACTCATAGTTTTTTGTTTTAAGGTTAATACTGACGCAAAGTTAATGGCCGATGTTTTGTCCGTCCCCACGTTTTGACCGTCAAATCCCCGGAATTGATCCTGAAACCGATGTTAAATCCCACCGTTTAGCTTCAAATCGGTAAAGTATGGCTTTTGACAGAGCTTAAATGGCAAAAAACGGAACCAAATTCATATCTTCGTCAGCAGATATGAAAATCCTGATTACGATATTGTATTGGTTGCTGTCTATGCTGATAGCTGCACTGGTGGTGATGAGCACCGGATACTCCTTTCAGGAATCCGTCTTTATGGGAAGCATGTTCCTTCCGGGTGCAATTGCCGCCAAGAATCTCCTTCCTAAGGTCTCTTTCAAGAAACGCAGCGAGGGTATTCTAGGCGTCATATACATAGTGTTGGCCATCCTGATAATAGAGTATCTGCTCCTTTTTGTGGCAAATTCAGTAATAGGTAACTATAAGCATATGCATAAGATTGTGATGGGTTACAATCACATGCATTATGAGTATAATCTGAATCTTATGCCCAGTCTGATGGTCAATCCGTTGTTTATCTCTATACTGATTTCTGTTCTCGCCATAGGAGGGTCTCTGATTGACCGCTGGTTTGCCAAGGCGCACCCCGAGATGGAGACTCCTGTCACATTCTGCTCGGAGCGCAAGAAAGTCACTCTTATGCCCAGTGAGATAATGTACGTTGAATCCTGTGATACTGAGGTCTATATCCACGCTGCCGATGGCCGCACCCTGCGTAACCGCACAGCCATATCCCAATGGGAATCACTGCTGGGAGAGCAGTTCATCCGTATTCACAGAGCCTTCCTGGTTAACAGCAGGTATGTGAAATCCTATAATCAGGATACCGTAAGTGTGGGAGAGGAGACACTCCCCGTTTCCCGGAAGTATCAGAAGGAACTGAAAGATTTACTGTAACTTCTTCATCTCGTAACCCAGGCGGTGCAGTTCAATTGCGGCGCCAATCCGGAACATTACCTGGACGGCGCGGGCATAGACGTAGAAGGCGCGTTTACTCTGCGGCTCAATATGCTCCTGGCGGATGAACGTTACGGCCGTCTGGGCGCAGCTCTGCATGACCGATGTGATCTGCTGAGCCTGCTTGCCACCGGGCAGCAGCCCCAGTATATCCATCATGATGTGGTCATCCATATCATCGAACCCGTTTGGACCCAGCAGGACGCTGTAGGGCTGGTCTTTAAGTTTGTTCCAGTCACGGTTCCACCAGCAGGCTATGGCCATACCTATGTAACCGGCCCATGCAATTGAAACCGTTGGGTATGCGGCAATCTCCTTGACACCGTCGGCTATATATTCAGGCGCAAGTTCTTTCCATTTAAGGTCAATATCATCGGAACGAAGCAGGATACCCTCAAGCATCCCTGCATCGGTACATATCTTGAGCATCTCCTTGACAAGGCGATCCTCAAACATCGTATAGTAAAGCTGATCTTCCATTAATTAATAGACGAGTTTGGTAATAAGAGTGGCTACGATGGTGCTTACAATGACGCTCACCATGCCGGGCATCATGAATGAGTGATTGAGCAGGTATTTGCCGATTCTTGTGGTTCCGGAGCGGTCAAATGTGACCGTTGCGATATCGGACGGATAGTTAGGGATAAAGAAGTATCCGTAAACCGATGGCAGCACGCCCAAGAGTACAGGGCCGGGAATGCCCAGCGAGTAGGCCAGCGGCAGCATTGCAACCACTACGGCACCCTGGCTGTTGACCAGCACTGATACGGTGAAGAAGGCCAGTGAGATAGCCCAGGGATACTTGCTCACAATTCCCTGCAGTCCGTCCTGCATCTGAGGCAGATAGTTGCTGAAATATGTATCGGCCAGCCATGCTATACCGTATATGGCAACTACGGCAACCATACCTGACTGCCAAACGGCGCCTGCTATCGCCCTGCGCGGTTTGGCTTTGGCAATTATTATCATTAGCGCGGCGGCTGTAATCATCACAATCTGGATGATTATGTTCATGCCTATAGGTTTGGTAATCTCGGTGCCATCGGCCGCAAACTTGCCGGTGCCTACCTGCGGACGTATATCACAACCTATAATCTGGAAGAAAGAGTAAAGCGTGATAAGCAAAAGTGCTCCCAAAAAGATATAGACTGAAATTTTTGCGCTCTTGTCAATCTCCTGGTCAAGCAGGGACTGGGTCTCACCGTACATGTACTTGTACATCTTGGGGTTGGCCTTGCGCTCCAGGAAAGCGGGATCCTTGTCAAGGTCCTTGCCGCGCTTGTAGGAGCAGAGTGCTGCGGCCATAAGTCCGCACAGACAGGCGGGAATGGTCACTGCAATGACCTGTAGGTTGTTTATGTCAAATCCGTTCTCATTGCTTATGATTACGAACGATGCCACTGCAGCGGCTATAGGAGAGCAGGTTATACCCACCTGTGATGCGATGGATGCAACACCGCACGGACGCTCCGGACGAATACCTTTCTTTAATGAAATGTCGCAAATGATAGGCATAAGGGTATAGACAACATGTCCTGTTCCAACCAGAACTGTCAGGAAGAATGTACACAGCGGTGCCAGGAAGGTAATATGTTCGGGATGCTTACGTAGAAGCTTTTCGGCAAGCTGAATAAGCCAGTCCATACCGCCTGCGGCTTGCATTATGCCGGCGCAGGTTACGGCTGCAATTATGATATAGATAACATCTGTAGGCGGATTGCCCGGTTTCATGCCGAAACCAAGAACCAGAATGGCCAGACCGATACCCGATATGGCACCTAATGCCAAGCTGCCGTAGCGTGAACCAACATAAAGTGCCAACAGAACTATAAGCAACTGAAAAATCATTATAAAACTCATAAGCCTAAATATTTATCATTCTGTGTATTGCCGGACGGATAAATGGATTCGGGTGTCCAATCATTTGTTCGGTAAGCAGGATGCGGAGTAGTGCGTATGGCTTGACCATCTCCTCAATCGTTTCTATTTGAGCATCGGGACCGAAGTATGCCTTTACGAATGCATTCCAAAATTTTATAGCCAAAGATTTGTCCATGTGATAGAGTTCCTGTACCATCTCATCAGGAATCAGTTTTGTCTGCAAATAGCATATTCCGATGTCAAACAAGGGTGTGCCGATGCAGAATTCGCTCAGGTCTATGAAATATTTCTTGCCATCACTGGAGAATATTGCATTGCCATAGTGAAGGTCACCGTGAAGAGCCGTCTGTGCATCGGGCAGGGTACGGATAAAGCGCTCCAATCCGATACGCTCTTGGTGAGTAAGGAACGGGCTTTCTTTTATGCCTTGAATGTATTGGTCCTTGGCTTGCGAAAACAATCCCGGCTGGGGCTTTACGGAATGCAGTTGCCTGCACATGGCGGCAAACTCTGCCGCATACTGCTCTACCAGTTCCGGGTGCTCACTGGTGGCGCGTGCGTATGATTTTTTGCCTTGGATGCGTTTGAACAGAAGGCCGATTCTTCCGTCGGCGGTTGTGACCGGCTCTCCGGGCGCGGGGCAGGGTATTCCGATACTGTAAACCTTACTTGCACGGTCATACTCATCAATGCCCATCTGCTTGAGATTCAGGGGATAAAGTTTTAACAGGACATCACTATCGTCCCGCTTTATATAACTCTCGCCCAGCTTTCCTCCTCCGGAAAGCTCATAGTCCTTTAAATCGATTAGTCTAGGTTCCATATCCCAAAGATAAATAGTATTTATCATTTCAGCAAGAGATTGAAGGCTTGTGGCTTCAATCCCCATGCCGGGGCTATGAGCATGGATGGTGGAGTTTCGGAAACAAAACGATCGTAGAATATGTCCTGGCGGGCGGTCTTTATAAACCGCGATACCACATCGGCGTATTCCTGGGCGGTAAACAGTTTTATTTGTGACGGATCCTGCTCATACATCCGTGCCAGTGCCGTACCTTTTACCACCTGCAGCTGATGCAGCTTGAGCGTCTTTATGGGTAGGGCCGATATGCGGTCGGCATGCGTCATGTAGTCCTGCTCAGTCTCGCCCGGAAGGCCCAGGATAAGATGTGCTCCGGTATCTATTCCGCGTTCATTAAGGCTGTTGATGCAATCTGCCGCACATTGGAATGTGTGATGGCGGTTTATGAGTTGTAACGTACGGTCAATGGTTGATTCCACTCCTATCTCTATAAGCAGGTGAGGGTGGTCTTGCGGTGCTTTTCGGCCAAAACGGTGTTCAAACCAATTGGCTAAATCAGGCATGATACAGTCCGGGCGGGTGGCAATGACCAGTCCTTTTACTCCGGGAAACCGCAGTGCCTCTTCATATAGTTCAATGAGCCTGTCTGTCGGGCCGTATGTGTTGGTGTATGACTGGAAATATGCCAGATAACCGTAGCAGTCACCCTTGCGTCGGTTGAACCGTACTCCGTTTTCAAGCTGTGCCGTGATGCTGCCGGTGGCATCGGACGCGGCATAGGCGGGATTGAATGATAGGTTGTTGCAGTAAATGCATCCGTCATGCCCCATGCTTCCGTCGCGGTTGGGACATCCCAGTCCTGCATTGACTGCAATCTTTATAACCCGTCCCGGAAAAACTCCGGTCAGGTACTCATTCATTGTCCTGTACATGCAGCAAAGATACAAAACAGTACAATTGGGGACTGTCCCCAATTGTACAATTGTACTTTTTTTGTACCTTCGCGGCCGAGTAGCGGGAAGTGTCCGCTACAAGTGTGCTTGGAACCACTATAAAAACAAGAAAACATGACTACAAAAACAAATTCCCAGGGACAGCAGGGGCTGTCCGTCACCTTTATGGTTTTGGCAGTAGCTTTCTGCGTCTGCCTTATTACAGCAAATCTTTTTTCGCCCAGATTCTGGCAAGTTGGTAACACCGGTCTGCAGCTTTCGGCTGCCGTAGTGGTATTCCCTATCTCGTACATCATCAATGACCTTCTGACTGAGGTTTATGGCTATCGAAAGGCAATGATGGTTATCTGGATAGGCTTTGCAATGAACGCCTTTGTGGCTCTGGCATCACATCTGGTAAGCATTCTGCCGGATCCTTTATCGGAAGAGAGTCTGGCCATATCTGACAGCTTTAACGGCTTGTTCGGTATGGTGCCACGCACCACGGCTGCTTCGCTCACCGCCTTTATCTTTGGTTCACACCTTAACGCGTGGGTTATGTCACGCATGAAGATCAAATCGGCCGGAAAGGGCTTTGGATGGCGAGCAATCATTTCAACTATCTTGGGCGAGTTTACAGACTCAGTAGTATTCTATCCGTTGGCTTTCCTGGGTATCATGCCTATATCTGTCATTGTGACTATCATCGGCACACAGGTTGTTGTAAAGACTCTGTATGAGGTTGTCATCCTGCCTGTTACAGCGGCTCTGTCACGCAAGTTCAAGGCTGTTGAGGGAGTGGATACATTTGACTATGATGTCAAGTACAACCCGTTCAAACTTAAAGCAGAATAAGTTATGGCTCAAGACAGAAAAGATGAGGGTCTGGCAGCACTTGGCCGCAAGACCACATACTCAAATGAGTATAATCCCGGCGTCCTGGAGGCATTTGAGAACCTTAACCGCGAGAATGACTATTGGGTACGCTTTAACTGCCCGGAGTTTACGGCTCTCTGTCCTATAACCGGACAGCCTGATTTTGCCGAAATACGCATAAGCTATATTCCTGATGTCAAGATGGTTGAGAGCAAATCGCTCAAGCTCTATCTGCACAGTTACCGCAATCACGGGTCATTCCATGAGGATTGTGTAAACCGCATTATGAAGGACCTTATCAATCTGATGGATCCCAAGTACATTGAGGTGACAGGCTTCTTTGTTCCGCGTGGCGGAATATCCATCTATCCGTATGCCAACTACGGCCGTCCCGGAACCAAGTATGAGACTATGGCCGAGCAGAGAATGTTCAACTGGGGACAGTACCCGATTGAGCAAAAGTGATACAATTGGGGACAGTCTTTTAGTCGCTTCGCTTTGTAAAAGCGTCCCTTCGGGCCGAGCGCCCCAATTGTACTATTTTATCTGTTGCAGAAGGATGGCGCGCCGCTGTAGCTGGTAGCGTGTTGGTTTGGTGGGGTTCATGCGCAAGGGGTTGGGCAGGCAGATGGCTATGGAAATGGCCTGCTCGCGGGTGAGCTTGCTGGCACTGCGGTTGTAATATGTCTGTGCGGCAGCCTCCGCTCCGTAGATACCCGGGCCCATCTCAATGATATTCAGATAGACTTCCATTATCCGCTCCTTGCTCCACATCTGTTCTATCAGGAAGGTCCAGTAGGCCTCCCATATCTTACGCGCCCATGTGGATGAGCCTGTTGAGAAGAGGTTCTTGGCGGTCTGCTGTGATATGGTGCTGCAGCCGCGCAGCTTTGCCTGCCCCTTGCTGTGCAGGTCCCACATCTTCTTCATCTCCTCCCAGTCAAAGCCGTTATGGGTATAGAATTTCTGGTCCTCGGTAAGGACAACGGCATTTACCATGTGCGGTGATATGTCACTCAGTTTGACCCATTTTTTTGTGGTGTGGAAGGTGTCATCCTTGCGGAATTCAATGGTACGCTTGAGCATCAGTGGGGTGTATGCTACGGGGACCCACTTGAACAGCATAACCAGCCCCACGCTGATTGCTATGAACAGCAACGGCAGCATGACGAATAGCTTGAATGTCCACTTGCGCTTTTTTTTCATACCGATTGGTATTGCTACTTGCTATTTATGGTGCAAAAATAAAAAATCTAAAAACTCCATCAATTATCTTTGTGTCTGTTATGACAAAAACAGAATTTGTACTTAAGTGGCTTGATGAACATGAGATATCATATGATGTCCATTATCATCCGCCGTTGCCAACCATAGAGGAGGCTCTGGCATACTGGAAAAACATTGATTCCGTGCATTGCAAGAACCTGTTCTTCCGCAACCATAAGGGTAACCGCCACTATATGGCAAGTTTTGAATGCCATAAGAACCTGGATATTCACGGTCTGGAGCATATTGTAAGGCAAGGTAAGCTTAGCTTTGCCAGTCCTGAGCGCATGGACCGTTGCATCGGGGTAACTCCCGGGTCAGTGTGTGCATTCGGCCTTATCCATGATATGGGACTTGCTGAGCATCCGGCAGTTGCTAATGCTGACGGAACTCGTGACTTTGGCTGGGTAAAGGAGGGGGTCAACTCCAAGGAACTGTTTGACAACGGTCACCGCGTAAAATACTTTCTTGATGCCGATCTCAAGACTGCCGATAAGGTTTCATTCCATCCTTGTGAGAATACTGCCAGCGTGGTTATATCGCATGACGGCTTTATGCGTTTCCTGGAACTATGGGGCGGTGAGGTAGAGTGGATTGAAGTGACACAATAGGATAGTCCCTACTGTGTCAATTTGAGATGACGTAGCGCATTCAGTATGCCGTCATCATCAACTGATGTGGTTATATAATCTGCGTGCTGTTTGAGATTGGGTGTAGCATTACCCATGGCGACACCTATCCCTGCCTGCAGAATCATTGAGAGGTCATTGCCTCCGTCACCGAATGCAATGGTGCGGCTTGGGTCAAAACCCTGGTGGCGTGCAATGGCCAGTATGCCTTTGCCTTTATCGGCATCATTAGATGTTATATCAGTAAATTCCGGATGCCAGCGTCCTGATACGCAGTGAGGCATACGTGCCAGCATCTCCTGCTCATAGGTGGAGTCAAAGAACGCGGTCAGTTGCAGTACATCCTGTTGCAGGATCTCTTCAAGCGGTGAGGGCGTGTCAAACTCCTTCACGTTCAGATATTGGCGGAATATGCGGTCCACACTGCCGGTGGGGTCCAGAACAGCCACCTTGTCACGGCCCACGACAATCAGCCCATATCCCTTGGCCTTGGCATCATCAACACATGTCATCACATCCTGCTTGGAGATGGGTTGGTAGCAGATCAGCTCATCACCGATAAAGCATAATGCACCGTTTATTGTTATATAGCCGTCTATGAGATGCTCTATAGCCCCTAGGTTGGTTATGATCATGGGCGGACGGCCTGTAGCAATATAGACCTGTGAGCCGTTTACCTTTGCCTCGGTCAGTGCACGTATGGTTGATGCGGGAATCTCATGAGTATTGAAACTTACAAGAGTCCCGTCAATGTCAAAGAATAATGCTGCTGATTTCATTGGTAGGAACGGATAGAGTGGTGATGCCGGTAGCGTAGGGCGCTATTTCGTACTGGTTGAATATGAAATCAATGGTGTCGGTGCGGATCTCAAAATTATCGGGCACATACATGGGCTCGTTGCTGAAATATCCGTGCTCATCAAGCTCGTCACGGCTGCTACACTCTGCGTACTCCAGCAACTTGCGCTCCAGTACAGGTATAAGCACCTTCTCATAACCGGGTTTGAAGTAGCTGTCAAGTGTAACCACGCTGCCATCTTCCAGACGGTAGTTGCGGCAGGTAATGAATGTACCGCCGTGCGCTCCTCCGGTGTATTGATACATATTTATAAAGTGACCGATAATATCGCGGTGGTTGCCGTAATGGACCTCAGTGTTGATTATGTATTCATAGTCAATGTAACGCGCCTCAATGCCCTCCTTGCGGGCAAACTCTCTCTGCTCCCTGTTGTCACGTGAAAACATGTCGATAATGGAATCGGCAAATGAAATCATGGCTCCGCGTACATCGGTGGTGCGTTTGTTAAAAAGGAAGTATGAAATATCCAGGTTAAAGGCATCGGCAAACAGGGTGTCGCTGCCGTGGGCCTGCAGTACGTTCAGGTTAAAGGTGCAGGTAGGATGCTCCTGGCTGGGTATGTAGGGCAGGATATGCTGAAAAGTTACATACTGGAATGCATATTTGTCTGATTTGTCTGTGCAGGATGTAACGGCCAGTATGGCGGCCATGGCTATGATCAATCCGGATTTCTTCATCGTATTGCTGTTTTAAAAGGGTGTTCACTGCCAAAAATACGGAAAAAACAGCAACATCAAGCGGCCCGGTATGAGATTCTACAAGTATAGTCATGTTCCGATAAGCAGGATGAATCCAATGACTTTGTATATATGGATAAAAAATAGGCGCTCAGATATTGTGCTTTCATGAAAAAGTTGCTATCTTTGCACCGCTTTTCACGGAAAGCACATAGATGGTGCCCGTAGTTCAGTTGGTTAGAGCGTCAGATTGTGGTTCTGAATGTCGTGGGTTCGAGTCCCACCGGGCACCCCAAAAAGCAAAATAGAGGTCATTTTGACCTCTATTTTGTTTTCGGGGCGCCCGTTTTTGGGCACATCTTTTTAGTTCACTACGTGAACGCGCTCCTTACAGTCGCTTGGCGGCCCTCCGGGACCGCGGTCTCCTTCTTTTAGTGCGTCCGGTGTAACGGAAATTCCGATAAAAATATGTTACTTTGTTATCAGGTTATGAATAGTATAGTTTCTGCAATCAATAAGATAGTATGGAACCCGGGGCTGGTGGTGTTGTTGCTGGTGGCCGGGCTCTATTTCTCTGTGCGCACCAGGATGGTGCAGGTAAGGCGATTCGGACTTATGTTCCGCTCGCTGTTTGGCAAGAAACGCGGTGCTGAGGGGATATCATCCTTTGAGGCTTTCTGCATAGCCCTTTCGGGCCGAGTAGGTACCGGTAATATTGTGGGTGTGGCTACGGCTATCGCATTTGGCGGTCCTGGAGCGGTGTTCTGGATGTGGATGGTGGCGTTCCTGGGCGCATCAACGGCTTATGTGGAATCTACATTGGCGCAGATGTACAAGTTCCGTCACGCCAGCGGGTTTAGAGGCGGTCCGTTCTCATTTATAGAGGAGGGCTTGGGAATGCGTTGGCTGGGCATTGTGTTTGCCGTAATAACTATTGTAAGTTGCGGGTTCTGCCTGACTATGGTTCAGTCAAACGGCGTGTCCATGACCATGCAGAATGCTTTCCCCGTACCTACGTGGGTATCGGGTGTGGTTCTTGCGGCTGTGCTGGGTATTGTGGTAATAGGTGGCGTAAAGCGTATAGCCAAGGTGGCATCGATAGTAACGCCGTTCATGGCTTTCGGGTACATAGTTCTGTCAATTGTTGTGGTGTCTTTCCATATCAAGGATGTGCCGGCGGTTCTGGGCAGTATTGTTACAGGCGCTTTCGGCCTCAATCCTGTGTGCGGAGGTATTATCGGCTCCACTATTGCCATGGGTGTGAAGAGAGGCATTTTCTCAAATGAGGCGGGGCAGGGTACAGGTGCCATTGTTTCGGCTGCGGCCGATGTGGATTATCCTGCGCAACAGGGCCTGGCACAGTCATTCTCGGTCTATGTGGATACCCTGTTTGTCTGCACTGCAACAGCCCTAATGATCCTTACATCAGGTACCTATAATATAATTGATTCCTCAACAGGAACCATGTTGCTTGCCAATGCGCCCGAACTTGGAAATAATTACGCTGGCTTTACCCAGAATGCAGTGGATTCAGTCTTTGCAGGTTTCGGCAGCCAGTTTGTGTCAGTGGCAATGGTATTCTTTGCATTCAGCACCATCATGGCCTATTATTTCTACGCAGAGACGGGCATACTCTATCTATTTAAGGGTAAAAATACACGCAGGGAGAAACTGGTAGTGCGCCTGTATCAGATTTTTATGCTCTTTGCAGTAGTTATAGGTGCTATCCGTGAGGCCGATGTGGTGTGGCAGTTCGGTGACATAGGCGTGGGCCTCATGGCGTGGGGCACGGTAATCCCCATCCTGATTCTCTGCCCCAAAGCAATCAAAGCCTTGAAGGAGTTTGAGAACAAGTCATAGGCGTTCCCCGCAATGCTTGCAGTAGTTGGCGTTGAGGTCAGTCTTCTCGTTGCATCGGGGGCATCGGCCGTTCTTTCCTTTCTTTTGGGTGGTATCAATCATGGTGGCCGATACGATACCGGTGGGAACGGCTATGATGGTGTAACCCAGAATCATCACTATTCCTGACAGGAACTTTCCGATAGCCGTAACCGGGGTGATGTCACCGTATCCCACGGTTGTAAGGGTAACAATGGCCCAGTAAATACTGGTAGGGATGCTGGTGAACCCAGAGTTGGGCGTACCGCTCTCCACAATGTACATTATGGTACCCAGGATGCAGACCAGCATTACCACGAACATGAAATAGACCAGGATTTTGGTAAGGCTCTTGCGGATGCTCTCAAGCAGCAGATAACCCTCATTCAGGAATGAGAACAGCTTGAGAACCCTGAATATGCGGAATAACCTGAACGTACGCATGAGCGCCAGATACCTGAGCGGCGGGAAGAAAATGCTGAGCAGCTGGGGCAGGGTGGCCATCAGGTCTATTATGCCAAAGAAACTGAGCACATACTCGCGCTTTACGGGTGAGCAGTAAACTCTCAATATGTACTCAATGGTAAACAGTATGCTCAGTACATATTCAAGAACAATGATTGACGCCTTGAGTATTCCTGCACTGTTGAGTTCCAGATTAATCAGCGTCTGGAATGAGAAATCATCAACCTTGACCACACTCTCCAATGATGCCATAACGATACAGAGCGCAATGGCGATCATAATGATTATGTCAACAGGCCTTGAAAGCGGATCTGTACCTTCAAACAGTATCCTGTGCAGCCTCTCTTTGTCCTTAATTATAGCAATCAGTTTCTTCATTTATACGGGTCTTTTGTGCCAGGTTTCCAAGTGCATCCACCGGCCAGGATAGGATAAACCACTGATGGGAAGCACAGGCTCTGGTAAATAGTATATTCGTTGTTCTGATAGTTGTCCAGTATATCTATGTAAGCACGCTCACGCGGGGTTTTGCCGCGTGTTATGGCCGGGTATGCAGGATAGTCACGCACGTAGTTCCCGGCACCGAAAACCAGTATTCCGGGTCTTGGGCCCCAACCCTGCTCAATGGTATAGGCGCTCTCGCGGTCATGCGGCCAGTGAACCTGATTGAATCCAAGAGTTGTCATGTAGCACTTGCCCAGCGGGTTCAAGCCCAGGGCATAATCCATCATCTGGCTAACTACATCAATGTACTCCTGATTGCCCGTGAGTTTCCACATCAGCACAATGGGGAACGTATATTGTCCCTGAGCCACATTGCTGCCCCACCAGTTTACGTTCATGGGAGTACCGTTGGGGTAGGCATTCTCAGTGAATGCAGCCATCTGCTTATCGACAGTAACCTGCAGGGCGTCCTTGAATATCTTAACGGTGGCGGCATCAGTCTTGCTTGCGGGAGCCAGGATGTAACTGAAGAAATATGATGTCAACCAGCCGCGCTCGGCAAATATCTCAGAGCCCTGATTGTAGGTGGTGAGCATCTGCTCAGCATCATGCGCGTGCGCCTTGATATACTCATGGCAATCAGCATTGCCGGTCATAAGGTATTTCTCAACGTTGTAATACATTTGGAATGTGGCTGGCATCTGGCGGTTACGCTCGGCATATACGCGGGTGGATGCCTTGTAGGCCTTCTCTGCGCATTCTACGTACTCCTTGCTCTTGGCAGCATCGTACGGCTGGATTATGCGGGCAAAGTGATAGAACAGTCCCGACGCCCAGGCCGATGTACGCGGGTCAAGAGCCTCTGACCCGAACAGGTGATCCTCAAAGTCATAAGTTGTAAACGGTGAGTAGCCGTTTGTCTCAGTACCCCATGGAATCTGACCGTCCTCCTCCTGGAAAAATTTCCAGAACATGGTGCCCCATTCAGCCTCATCAAGTATATCGGGTATGCCGTTGCCTTTGCCCAGTATGTTGAACTGCTCGTCGAACTTGTCAGGAATGTTGAACTGGTCATCGGTAAACAGCTCCGGGAAAGCCTCAAATGTGGTGAGCAGGGTGCTGGGTACGTCCATGTGGTATGTGCGGCGGTCAGCATCGCCTGCGTCGTGATAGCCGCCCCACGCCTGGATGGTGGGCTCTGTGCCCTTTACAACCAGACGTGCCTCAGCAATGCGGTCATAAGTCTGGTATATGGTCTCGTGGCAGCGCTTGGTGCGGTAACTGAAATCAGAGTAAGGCTCAACAATCTGTATTCCGCAGCGCTGGTTAAACAGAGAACGGAAACTGATATAAGAGAGTTTCTGTGAGAACAGACCGCCTACGCCAAAGGGATAAGATGCGCCGTAACCATCCACCACAATGCGGTAAGGCCCGCCCTCAGGAACCTGTGACAGGTCTATACGATATACATAGTCACCAGATGAACGGTCTTCACCAATCTCAGTAAGTGTTCCGGAGCAGACTTTTTTGCCCAGCTTGGATTTCTTGTACTGATATACGGTGTAAGAGGGTAGAGCGCCTTCTATCTTCTTGACACCGCCGTCGCCAAGATAGATGGCAAAGTTGGCAAAACGCTTTGTAGAAAGGGCACTGTATGCAACCTGGTTGGTTTTGATAGCTTCACAGAATACCTCTTTATCATTGAATTTGAAATTGTATGTGCCATACGGAGTCTCAATTCTGTACTTCTGACCGTTCTTGAGCGTGGGCACGGTCAGATATATGAAATGGTCACACCGGTCAGCGGCAGCAGCGGTACGGTTTACGCCCAGAACCGGTTGCCCGTTGACTTTCCACTTTTCTGGCTGGGATATGTCAATCCCGTTTACGTCCAGGGTGTCGCTCACATAGTAGAGCTCAATGACATTGTCTGATGCTGTACGAATCTCCTTGAAGATAAGCCCGGCATTGGCGGAATATGTCAAAAAAAAGCAAAAAACGGCGGTTAGCAGTGTTCTCATAAAGAATTGTCTTGTCAAACGAGTGCAAATTACACAAAAAAAGTGTACGTTTGTCAACCTAACCAAAACTATTGTTTGTAAGTATCTCAAAAATGCGTTTCCTTTTTCTGAAAAGACTGTTTGTGTTTGCCGGTTTGATTTGGTTGCTTAGTCCCGCCCAGGCGGTAGCATCCCCTTATAACAACCGCTCTTTTTCCAAGTGGAACACCTATATCACCAATAATTATAAGGTGATTTATCCTGCTGGTGCCGATTCAATCGCGTATAGGTTTGCCCGGAGTTTTGAAGACAACTGGATTAACGTTTCTCTTTCATCCGGCTTCCTGCCGAATTTGCAACATACCGGAAAGTTCCCGATTGTTCTCATGAACAAGTATCCTCTGACGATGGGTGTTGTTATGAGTCTTCCCAGTGTATCATATATGTCTCTGTATGCTGATCCGTCCAATATGATTACTCCAATCAGTAGAGATTATCTTTTTGCCGTTCATGAGAACCGTCATATGTCCCAGTTCGAGGCTTGCCTATCGGGTGATTGGGAATGGTTTCATTGGGCATTCGGTGATCAGCTGGCAAGTTGGGTATTGACCGCCTATTCCAATATGGGATTGTTGGAAGGTGATGCTGTCGTGATGGAGACCGCACTGGGGAAAACGGGACGCGGCCGGTCCGGTGAATTCCTTAAGTATTACAGGATGGCGTTCGATAACGGTGATTACCGTAACTGGCAGCGCTGGAGGTACGGATCACAAAAGCGGTATACTCCGAATTATTACAAGTGGGGTTATATTACCGTTGCTGGCATAAGAACCCATTCCGGTTATTATTATGGAGAGTCATTCATGGGTATTTATCTGGATAGGCTGACCAATGCTTTCAGTTTCCGTTCCTTTGCCAAGAGCGTAAGCATAGCAACTGGCGGAAACATCAGTGACATGTGGGCTGATGTCACTCGGGATTTTGAGAAGATTTGGAAAGAGGATGACAGTAAACGTGGTCCTTTCCAGAATCTGGAGCCGTTGGTAAAAGATGATTCCAAATACTATGTGGAGTATAAGGAGCCTATTCAGGCACAAAACGGGGATATCATTGCCATACGTTCAGGTATGGCCGAAACGCCTGCCATAATCCGCATAACCGGGCAGGGTGATATCAGGACTCTTGCCCGTCTCAGTTCTCCAGATGTACAGATGACTTATTCCAAATACACGGACCGTATATATTGGACGGAATACAAAACTGACCCCTCTTTCAATTCCGAAGCGTCAAACGTACTTCGTAGTCTCAGTCTTTCCGGTTCCGGGAAAAAGAGTGATCTGACCCAAAACGGAATCTTTCTGTCGCCTATGGTATCAAATGACGGAAAGGAACTGGCTGTTGCCGAGTATCTGGAGGATGCAGGTTATCGTATCATCCTGATGGATGCCGGGAACGGCTCTGAAATAAAATCGGTCAGTGTTGACTGGAAACTGTCTGTGATTGATCTGGCTTTTTCGGCCGATGACCGTTTCGTGGTGTTCAGTGCCATCGATCAGGACGGCATGGGGCTGTTCATCACTGATTTTGAAAGGGTACAGAGACTTGAGCAGACCGCGCCGTTTACAATCAGGGATATGAAATCAGAGGACGGACAGATACTGTTTACGTCCGATAAAAACGGTACTAATGAGATATATTCATACCGTCTTGTTCCTGTTTCGGGAGATAATATGCCGCGGCAGGGCGTCATAACCCAATTGACCAATACAAAGTACGGTGTTTCATTCCCCTTTATCAAGGATGGTGAGATATGCTTCTCAGCTCTGACTCCTCAGGGAGAATTGTTGTCAAGAGCAACAGAGCCGTTCTCCAAAGAGGTCCTTTATGATGCACACTGTTCATATCCCATTGCAGATGCACTTACTGTGCAGGAAAAGAAACTGCAGGCAAATAACCGTGCAGTATATAATCCTCTAATCAAAGAGGGCAAGTACAGCAAGGCAGGCAATTTCCTGCGCATCCATTCATGGTATCCTTTTTTCATAAACCAGGGCTTTTTCTCTACTACGCCTACAGGTTTCCCGTATGAAACGGCATCTGCAGGATTAACGGCTTTTCTGGATAATAATCTGGGTACCCTGGACGGTGCATTGGGCCTTTCTATTCACAGTGACCCTTTTATTCAGGGCACGACGGATGATCCTGCTCCGGACAAAGTCGGGTTTCATGGCAAACTGAATTATAACGGTATGGTTCCCAAATTCAGCTTTACGTTTGATGTGGGTGACCGGCGATCGGTCAGAATGGTATCAGGGACGTATAATGACAGTATAGTGTATGTAAGTGCTCAGCACCCCTCAAAAGGAACTGCTGTTTCAGGATCAGCTATGGTATATCTGCCATGGGATCTTTCGTACGACGGTTGGTACAGAACGTTTGTGATTGGTGCCGGAATGGCTGCCAGTACCGATGAACTTGCAGCCGGAAGCCGTACAGTCTTTAAAAACCCGGATGGTACTTATGACTCGAGTGATTCTTTTACCGAAAACTTCTTTGATGCCGTAAGGTTTGTAGGCACTGCGGCATTTGATATCACTCTTCCTGTTCCCAAGTCGCGCATTACTCCCAGATGGGGTGTAGGAGGAGGTCTCTATTATACCAAGACTCCGCATTTGGATACATGGTGCGGTGAATTGTACGGATATTTGCCGGGATTGTCCAAGGTGGACGGCGTCCGTCTCCATTTTGCAGGACAGTATAAAGTGTACTCGGCCTACACGGATGTAAAAGACTCATGGGGATTCGGTGTCATGGACGTGCGTCCCAGAGGATTCACCTCAATTGATACGGCGCCTATCCTGTTGAACAGTAATACTTCAGCCCGATTGTCATTTGATTATACTACACCTTTTTTCCCAATGGATTTTGCCATAGGACAGGTGGCATATCTGAGAAATATGGAACTCAATCCGTTTGCGGACTATACGATGTGTTCAACAAAGACAGGAATGAAAGACCTGTACTCTGTAGGCGTAAACGTGGTATTCAGATTTGAGAAACTCATCTTTAATCAGACATATCGTATGGGCGTCCAGTTTGCCCATAACGGCGGAAGCATGCCATACCGGACGGATAACACCAAATCAAACAGTGTCCTTTTTGTGGCTAATTACAGTTTCTGATGTTACCTGGGTTCAACCCGGAACGCCGGTCTGACGGTTATGTTGGGATGCAATTGATAGTCGGACAGGTAGGTCTGCCAACTGTTCTTGACAAGATAAACTGTAACTGCCAGCCCCGTGTAAGTATGCGGGGCTGACATGTTTGATATGTAGTTGCCGAGCGACCAGACGGTAAGGTGTCTCATGGGTCTGCCCCTGTAGTCGGGCAGTGTACGTACGGGCTGTACTACATGCGGGTGTCCTCCTATTATATGACTCACTCCGTGTCCGTAGAGCCAGTCTTCAAGTTCTATCTGTGATTTGTCGGGTTCCAGCCTGTATTCCGTTCCCCAATGCATGCAGGCGATGATGCAATCGGCTTTCTGTGCCCTGGCTTTCTCCAGGTCTTTCTTTATGACGGTTGTGTCAATGTAGTTGACTATGCAGGGCGGGGCCACGGGTATGCCGTTGGTGTCATAGGTGTAGTTCAGGAGAGCAATCCTGATGTTGTTCAACTGGACTATATAGGGGTAGAGTGAATCGCGCTCGGCCTGGTTGCGGTAGGTGCCCAGGTGCTGTATGCCCAGGCTGTCAAGTATGTCAAGGGTGCGGATGAGGCCGCGGTTGCGTCGGTCCATGCAGTGGTTGTTGGCGGTCAGGAAGATGTCAAAGCCTGCATCGCGGATGGCCACGGCGTACTCATCGGGTGAGCAGAACTGCGGATAGCCGGTGTAGGGTGCACCGCCCAGAGTGGTCTCAAAGTTGCAGACAGCAATATCGGCTGCCTCAATCTCCGGGGTTACCAGAGTGAAACAGCCGCTATAGTTATATGTACCGTCGGTTTGTAAGGCCGCATCAAGCTGGGCCTTATGCTGCATCATATCTCCTGCAAAATAGAGGGAGATACTGTCAGGGGTTTGGGCCGATGCTCCTAGCGTGCATACCAGCCATATCCCAGTGAATATGGCAGACCTGGTCACGGTTTATTCGT
>Ga0310696_10000611_pt1 | contig 54562 bp, 53 predicted proteins | sample AusTroGonzalo_MG_4_FD_203885 | JGI IMG/M metagenome (GOLD analysis project Ga0310696, IMG submission 203885) | Bovine rumen microbial communities from tropical cattle in Woodstock, Queensland, Australia - Gonzalo_02 (v2) (version 2) | ecosystem: Host-associated > Mammals > Digestive system >...
TGTTGGTGAGAACGGTGCTGGCCGGAGTGATGTCCCCAGTCTTGTCGCCCTCGTCCCACACGTCGGTCATAAGGTCGCCGGAAATGACGATCTTGACCTTGCCGCTCGCCGGAGAATCAGCGCTGAGCTTGACGCAGAGCGTCTCGCCGCGGCGTCCTGCGCCGAGCACGGTCGTCACCGCGGAGACCGCATAGGGGCTCTCGGACGACTGCGTGACGGTGTTCGTCGCGCCCTGTGCGGCGGCGACCGTTATTCCGGCGGCCGTGCCGAGAGTGCGTTCGACGAGCTTCGCGCTGTCGCTCTTCGCGTAGACCGCAAGCGTGGCGGCGCTGGAAGCCCTCGTCAGCTCGATGATCGCGATGTTCCGCGGGACGAACCCGTCGGGAAGGTTGCCGATCTCGTAGTAAGGCGAGGACCCGAGCTGCGCCAGGCTGAAGTCCAGCGAACGGAACAGCTTGTAGGAGCGGACGTCGAAACGAAGTCCGTTGCCCTTGATGGTGGTGTTGGTAGTAAGTTCAGACATTTCTTTGTTCCTTTGCTTACTGGGTCGGGCGGGCCTGGAGGCCCGCCGTTCCCGTTGATTTTAGCCGAGGGTGACGATGCCGTAGCCCATGAGCTCCGGATAGTCAACCATCCAGTCAAGGATGTTCAGCGTCCTGTAGAAGTAGCCGTACTGATCCTTGTCCTTCATCTTCTCGTTGATGATCATTTCGTCGACGAACTGAATCGCCTTCGTGTTGAGCACCATGACGAGGAAGCGCTTGGGCAGGCTGTTGGCGACGTCAGCGCGCCACATCGGGAGCTGGTTGCAGCCGATGATGCTGGCGCCGTCGATGTCGCCGATGTAGTTCGTGCCCTTGCGGAGCACGCTCATCGAATCGCCCATCGCGTCGGCGTACTTCAGCTCGCTGTTGATGAGCAGCGTCTGAAGGACGGTCGGAACGACGATGCGAAGGTCGCCCTGCGCGGCGATCGGCCACTCCTTGAGCGCCCCGGTGAGGAACGTCATGAACTCCGTCGCCGTGAAGCAGTGCGAGGCCCTGCCGCCCGCGGAGCGCGCGTCGGTGTCGGTCTTGAACAGCTTGACGGGGGCGAGAGCGCTGCCGAGGTCGTATGCCCCGGAGACGACGCCTGCCTCGTTGCCGCAGTTGAGCGCGTTGCACTTGTACGGCGCGTCGGCGAAGAACTTGAGGTCGCGGCGCTCGGCGAGAGAGGCGTGGGCCTCCTTGTTGAGCGCGGAATCGAGGTTCTTCATGCTGAACGCCTCGTCCTCGATCTCGATGTGGTAGGCCACTTCGAGCTCGCGGTTGATGCGGAACGTCTCGGACTTGCCGACGAGCTTCTGGTACTTCACCAGGTCGCCGGGCTTGCGGTCGTTCACCTTGATGATCGGGAGGACGGGCCTCTCGATAGTCGTGCCGACGTGAAGGAAACGCCCCTTCCAGTCGGTAGACGAGCACTTGTCGAGGACAGACGCGGCGCGGGTGCGCGCACGCCATTCCTCCATGATGACGGCCTGGGTGCCGGGGAAGTTGGCGGCCCACTGCGCGTCACTCATGAACGTGTTCTTGTCTGCGTCCATTTCTGCAATCCTTTCATATCTCTTCCCCGAGCGGACGGACGGCGAGCTACTGCACGCGGCCCGCGTTCAGGGCTTCTCTCAGCTGGGTGTCGATCTCGCGCCAGGACTTCATGTCGCCCGCCTTGCGGAATTCCTCGGCCTTGCGGCGAAGATCCATGAACTCGGCGGTCGTCATCGTGTCCTTCTTCGCTTGCGTCTGCACCTGCTGGACTCCGCCTGCGTTCGACGGACTCGGGGTGGCGGACGCCCCGGCCTGTTCGGGATTGGGAACTCCGATGGTGCAGTAGAAAGAGTCGATCAGCGAATCGAACCGCGAAGCGTCCCTGCTTTTCATGACGGCCTCGTAGGTCTCCTTGTTGAGCTTCTTGAACTGCTCCCACGCGCTCTCCTTGTCCTTGCCGGGTGTCACCTGGTCGAAGAACTTGGGGTGGCGCAACGCGAGCTGTTCCGCGAAGATTCTCTCCTCGCGTTTCGCGATGTCGTCGCGGAGCTTCTGGTTTTCCTCTCGAAGCGACGCCGTGGCCTCGTCAACGAGCTGCTTTGCGCCCGCGATGGCGGGCTTCAGGTAGTCGTCTGGAGTGTCGCCCTTGACCTCTGTCGGTATGGCGGACACGGCTTCCTCGATAGACTTTGAGGCTTTGAGCTTCGCGTTCTCCTCTCGGAGCCGTTTCAGCTCTTCGCCCTGCGTCTTCGCGCGGCCAGCCCACACTTCGGCGCTATGCTGCGCCTTTTCAAGCTGGGACTGAAGGTCGGGGTTGTCCCCGTCCTTCTTCGCCTCGCCTGTCGAAAGCGCCTTCTCGATCTCTTCACTTGCCATCTTTTTTCTTTCCTTTCCCCAATAAGCCCGAATTGCCTTTTCGGGAGTTTATTGCCACCTTGCGGAGAGGCAGACTATCCCGGTTCCGCAGATGAATTTTTTCTTTCCGTTCCCCTACTTCACGCCGCCTCCTTCGGATTCCGGCTTGCTCCCTTCGTCCGTCGGCTGAACGGCGTCGGGCTCCAGAGCGCGGAGTGCTGCATGTTTCAGTTTGCGGTAAGCTGTCATTACGCCGACGAGGTACGCGACCTTCCGGTCGGTCTCGTCGAACTGTTCCACGACCGCCGCGGCCTGTCCGGTCACGACGTCGATGGCCTCGTCGAGCAGATCGACGAACTTCTGGGTGTTCTCGCGGCTGCCCGTGAACGAACGGATGCGGCGGGCGGTCTCCTTCTCCTCGGCCTGTTCGACCGTCACGAACTGTTGCTTATTCTCGCTCACGCCGCGTTCCTCCTCTCAGCAACGGTGTTCGGCGCAGGGCCCGTTCCGCCTTGCGAGTAGGCGACTTCCTGCGGACTGCCCTCCACGCGGGCGACGTTCGCCTGCTCGGGTGTCGGCGAGGCGTCGGGCGCCTCCGCCTGCTGCGAGACGCCAAGCAACTGGGCAAGGTCCATGATCGCCTGGGAAATGCGCATGCGCTCCTTCGACGGGATGATGCGGTCGGGGTTGATGCCGAGGTTGTCCAGCTCCGGGCGGAGTATCTCGAAATGCCCGGCGAGCGGGATTGCCTGGGAATAGATCGGGTGCCTCGCGAGCATCTGCATCATCTGGATTCTCCGCTGGCTCTCCGCCTCGCGCAGGAACTTGCCCATCGGTCCGGACGGCATGACGTTGCAGTCGCCCTTGATCGAGATGTCCTGTCCGTAGAGGAGATTCCAGACCACCGTGTTCTTTGCACACGGTATGATCATAGTCGCGTAAAGCTCGGCGATCGAGGTGTTCACCGTGCGGCAGGTCGCCTCGGTCATCATCGCGAAGCCGGACGCCGTTCTTCCGGCGCCGCTTCCAAGGGCGCTCGACGAGCCGACGCTGTAGCGGGGAATGCCCGAATACTCGTCGGCGAGGTTGAACGCCTCCTTCATTAGCGCGGACTGGCGCTGCGTCGTGTCGTCCATCTGGACAACGCCTATCGGCGCGCCCTGCGACGGAAGCGCCATTCCGCCCATCGGGGTCTTCCGTCCGAACATCATTCCGGCTCGGAGCGAGAGGACGGGACGCCCGTCCATTGAGACGATGTTGTTCGCGTCCGTCGTGTAGAAGATTCCGTTCGAGGAAAGCTCCCCGTTCGCCGTCATGTTCTTGAAGGCGTTGTTCTGCATCGACTGCGGGACGCGCAGGAGGTCGGCTATCGACACCCCCCACCACGAGCCGGGCACGGGGTAGAGGCACGCCTTGTAGACTGGAAGCGGCATGCTGTCGTCTATGATGCGGCAGTAGACCACGAAGCCCGCGATCACCACGACGTCGGTCTTGTAGTACCTGTACTCGACGATCTCCTTTCCCGCCGGCGTCTTCGTGATGTTGAACTTCATCAGCTCGGATCCGCGTACAGACGAGAAGCACCGTATGCCCTCGAGGGTGCACTCGTCGGACTCGGGGGCGACGCCGCGCCGCTCGAGGTTGCGCCGCGTGAGGTCATATGTGCCCATTTCAAGGCGCACGCCGCCGTCGGGGTACTTCTTGAGAAGGCTCCTCACGGTCGAGACTATCCAGCCGTCGTTCGGGGCGCCGCCCTTGTCCTCCACCGGCGCGTCGGCGTACTGGCTGAGCGCGTTCGCCGTGTAGCGCACGACGAAGCAGACAGGGCCGTCGCCTATATGCTTAGCGTTCGGCGCAGGATAGCAGTCCCAGGGGTTCACGACCTCGTATGTCGGAACGACTTCGTACTTCTGCTCGTATACGACGACGCCCTTCATGTCCTTCTTCTCGCGGCATTTCGTGACGGGCATGACGCGCGGCACGGGCCCGATCATGCAGAACGTGCCGTATGTGCAGAAGTACCCGAGGCCCTCGCGGAACGCCTTGACGAAGCCTCCTTCGAGAAGCTGGTCGCAGACGGTCTCCTCCATCCGTGCGCACCTGTCCTCGGCCCACTCCTTCTTTCGGCGCCGTATTTCGCCGTACATCTGCGCGGCGCGCTGCCGCGCGAATCCGTTCAGGACGCCCCACTGGTCCTGCGTCATCGCCCCCGCGGCCTGCACGTACTCCGAAAGCTCGCGCCCGATCTCGGCCATGACCTCGGACTCCACGCGCTCCGGCACGTCGGGGACCGGGGTAGGGCTGAGCTGGATGAACTTGTCCCCCGTCTGCTTGATCGTGTCCCCCACCATCGTCTTGCACGCGCGGACGTAAGTCGCGGTGAGCGGCGGGTAGTTGTCGGGGTTGAGCCCCATATCGGAAAGCACCTTGCGCTGGGCGGACGAGTATTCGAGGGACGCGCTCTCCGCGGCGTAGGCGAGCATCGAGTCCACACCTACCATCTGCCTGTGGTCGCGGTTGCGCTTGAATATCGCCTCGATCGAGGTTGCGAGCCGCTGCATCGCGTCCGTCGTCGGGACGACGCATCCGGAGGCGTCGCTTTCGGCGGCCTCTCCGGTTTTTTTCTCGTAGATGTCCTTCTGCTCGCTCATTCCGCCACTATTATCGCCCCGCTTTATCTTCGCTTTATCAAGAGTTTTCTACAGGCAGTTCAGCCTGAGCTGCGCGCTCTCGAACGCGGGAGAGCGGTCGCGCTCCTGACGAAGCCTCTTGAAGTCCACGCCGCCGAGCGTCAGCGCCACTATCGGGTACTGGAGCGCGTCGTGTATGTGGGTGAACGGATTCGTCTTGTCGGGCCCCATCGCGTAGCGCTCGTCCCCGTCCGCGGCGTCGCGCATCTTCTTGTAGCAGTAGTGTCCGTCGAATCCGGATATGAGCATCTTGCACCGCGCGTCCACGAGAAGCCGCCCCTCGCGAAGGAGCTTGTCCACGGCATCGCGCCGCGTGCGGAAGTCGTTGCTCATGTCGGGGCAGGGCGCGGACGGGAAGCCGCGGTCGTTCAGGAGCTTGATGCACGTCCCGCCGTAGTCCTGCATCCGCTGCTCGCCGGCCGGATCGCAGTAGTTCATGATCGGCGGGCATTTCATCGGCCACCCGAAGCGCTCGATGAGCTTAGGCTTGAGCATCGTGTCGATGAACGTGTCGAGCGTCATGTCCGTGGACGGAAGCTCGTCGAGGACGCGGATTATCCCGTCGGGCCCCGGCTGGAGTATCACCACCGACGGCGTGAGCCCGAAGTCAGTGCCGAGGAAGAGAGGCCACCCGCGCAGGAACTGGAGGTTCTCGCGGACGTGCCGCGCGCGGCTCCACGAGGTGTAGATCGGCTTCCCGTCCACCGACGTGCCGTATTCGTTCAGCACGAACCGCCGGATGTTGTTCGGATCCCCGCCGACGAGCATCTTGCGGTAGTATTCGAAGCCGCCCTTCAGGTGCTTGATGTTCTCCGCGGGGCGTATGCCGAACCTCTTCGCGTTCTCCTCGTCGTTGTCGAGGTAGACCTCGCGCCCCTCGTCGTCCGTCGTCTTGATCAGCCCCGGCGGCTGGACGAAGAACAGTATCTTCCGCGGCTTCTCGTCCACCTCCAGGCGGTGCATCCAGTTCGTCTCGTTCGGAGAGTTCGAGTCTATGATCGTGCCGAACGAGAGGTACAGCGGCGGATCGTCGTCGTTCGGCGGCTTCACCGGCTGCCAGCGCCCCACGCGGGAGTTCGCGAACCATATGCGCTTCCACGCCACGGTGTCGCCCTCGTTGATCCACGCCCCGCACGGCTCGAACGACTTGAGCGCCGCCTCGAAGTCCTCCTGCGCCAGGTCGAACGGGACGAACACGAAGTCAGTCCGGCACCAAGTGTCGTCCTTCTGCATCGAGGGAACCACCATGCGGCCCTCTATCGTCGGCTGCTGGCGCTCGATGCGGAACCCCGGAAGCACCTCGCGCATCGTCTTGATCGTCGTGTTCCACATCTCGGGCCGCGTGTCGCGCCCGACGAGCCACTTCGACCACCGCACCTTGTGGCGCCTTCCGTCCGGCATGATGCTGTTGTCGGGGTCCTTCGGGTCGTCGCCGAAGTCGAACGCCGGCTGGAACTCCGTGGTGAGCGACATCTCCTTGCAGCACCCCACGCTCTTGCCGCTCCCCATCGGGCCGCGCACGATGCGGAACTCCGCAAGCCCCGGCGGGACTGCGTGGAACGCCCTGAACGTGGGCGACGGCACGTATCGGACGATCCTATCCATCCGACTCCACCTCGAGTGCCTTCACGACCGCATCCACGTCCACCACGCCGCCAGACGGAAACGCGGCCTTCACCGCGTCCGTGCCGACAAGGTTCAGCTGGACGTTCGAAATGTGGTACACCATCGGGTCGTTCTCGCCGGCATTGTTCGCCGCGGCGTCCTCCGCCCTCTCGCCGAACCTCTTGCGGTCGAGCCGTTCGAGCGTCGCCATGACGAGCTTCGGGTTTACGCAGTTCTTGCCCTTGCTGTCCTTCAGGAGCGCCTTCAGTGCGTCGGTCGCGAGAAGCTCCAGCTCCTCCATGTCGCACGTCCGCTGCTCGTCGCGCATGTTCTGGACGTACTCGAGGACGGTCTTCGCGTCCGGCCAGAGCCGAAACGCCATCTGCATGTCGTCCTTGCTGGCGCCGCCGCTTTCGAGCGCGACGTTGTACCGCTTCGTCACGGAGTAGACGATCAGGACGCGCTTCACGGCGTCGAGATCGACGGGCGGCTCCTTCATCCCGGCTCTCTCAAGCTGCTTCGCCGCGACTTCCTTGCGCTTGCGCTCCTGTTCGACGCCGGCTTCGTCGAGCATCAGCAGGGCGCGCTGAAGCAGGGCGTCCCAATTCTTCTGCTCTTTCTCGGACAGTTGTGCCATGCTTCAAAGTCTACAGCCGCTTTATTGGCGCTTTATTTTTCAAGGGGGTCTGATGTTCCGACTTGTCATAGGCATGCGCAGGGGGCGAGTACGCGTTTCCACCCCACCCCCGCCCCCACGGGCCATGTCCCCCATACCCCGTCCTCCGAGCGAGCAGCAAGAATCGCCCGACCATTGACCGAACGAGCAGTCTTGGGGTCAAGCGGTGGCCAAACGGGGGTGGAGAGGGTGCAACACCCGACTTCGACCATGCCAAAAGCCCCGCATTTCGAGCAATCGTCGTGGAGATAGCCGCCGTGTCACAAGATTGTCACAATCTCAACGGTTCAAATTGGTCGATCCGAGGGTGATTGCATGGGTCAAGGCGTAAGGTCAGGCGTCCGTGCCGCATCCGTCTCGGCGGCTATTGCGTTGACAAGCCGGAACGAACGGCGAAGGTCGATTCACCAATGCGCGTGTGTGCGCGACCCATCCCTGCGCGGAAGACGGCCCCGCCCCCTTTCGTCGATTGCCATGCAATTTGATGAAACACCAACTATCTCTCACATCAGCCGTTTGCCCCTTGCAGTCAACTTGTCCGATTCGCCATGCCACGCGCGTGAGGTGCATGGCTTGTGCATTTGTGCAATGCAGACGCACCACCCCTTTAGGGGTGCGTTCTGCATGCAAAATGCAAATGCACCGTGCAATTTGCAAATTGCAGAAAATCACTGCAAAATGCAAAATGCAAAGACTAACTCAATCAGTAGCAGACCCCCGAAAAATCAAGCGAAAACAGCCATTAAAAAATTGTTGTATTTTGTTGTTGACAAACAGCAAATAAAAGAGTAGAATGTGTGTGCCGAAAGGTATAACCAAGGCGCAAGCCAGAAAGGAACGAAACGATGAAATACACGATTGACGAAGAGCGCATGAGCAAGACGGCCGTGCTCTCGACAAAAGAAGTCGCAATGCAGTTGCTGAACTGCAATGCGTTCGAGGTCGCGGCAGACGAGCGCATGGGCGATGTGTGTCTCGACGAGGGGACGCTTGTGGTGGACATCCACCACCTCGAGCCCGAAGACCCGCGCGTTGACGGATGCGTCAAGCGCCGCGAGGAATTCAACATGAGCGACATCCGCGAGCACTTCACCGCCGCCGACTACTACCAATGGGCGAAGGACGAGAACGGCGACGATGTGCTCCTCTGCTTCGGGTGCTAACGACTTACGAAAGGAACGCCGAGATGAACGCGAACGACCACAAGATAACATGGTGCCTCAATTGGGGCGAGGATGCAATCAGCGGATGGAGCGCATGCTACTGCGTCAACCCCGATCAGGAGCGCGGACGGCGTGAACTGCGCGACGGGACGAGTGACGTCCTCTATCGCCTCCATCTTCACCACAAGACCGGCAAGGGATGGTATCTCGCATTTGGCATCGACTACCTTCCGAACCATGAGCGCGTGACGCAATGGCATGAGAGCGTAGCGGACTGCTGGCGCGAAATGCAGACCCTCGGCGTGTCCGAGACCACCATGAAGCGAATCGAGCGCGACATCTGCGGTGAGGACACCTACGCAGACCGCGCACCCGCCATGCTCGAATACTTCCGCCGTCTCTGCGAGGCGCAGATCGAGCGCACCGACACCCCCGAGCTGGAGGGCTGAACCATGAAGCACATCCTTCGAATGATAATTGACTGCTTCTTCGACACCACCGTCAGCGAATACTGGGAGTGGACATGGGACAGCCCCGCCGAGCGCGAGGCGTTCATCAAGTACTTCCGCTTCTGCCACTAATAACCAACACTAACCACCAAACGAAAGGAAACAAGACAATGAACACCAACACCGAAACCACAGCCGCCTACCGCCCTTCCCTCGCGTTCTACCACGCGAACGCCAAATGCACGGGATGCGCCGCCAATTTCGAGCTCCATCCCGCCCACGATGCCGTTGACGGCTATATGTTCGTCCGCATGGCGAATCAGATGACGCTCGCCGACCGCGCGGCCAATCCGCCCGTCTATCCCCGCTTCGACTGGGACAACGAAATCACCTTCAAGTTGGATGTCATCGAGGTCGCGCGGCTTGTCCGTGTCCTTCGCGGCGAGGAGGAGAGCCTTGAGGACGGCAAGGGGCTCTTCCACATCAGCGCGGAAGGCTCGATGCGCGTCTGCTTCCGGCACATGGTTGAGCCGCTCAACTGCTACAGCCTTGAAGCATACCGCCGAACGAAGGACGGCAAGGAGGACAATGCGCGAATCATCCTCGCGACCGCCGAGGCCACTGCGCTTTGCCTCGCGTTCGAGATGTCGATTGTGCCGATCGCCTTCGGCGTTCCGAGGGTTGATTAGCCGAAACGCCCTTCGGGGCGTCCGCGCGGGATGGTAGCCCACGCGCCGACGATGGCAGACCGAAACCCAAACGAAAGGAACGAAACAATGTTCATCAAACTGCGAATCATGGCGCACGACGCGCTTAAGAAAATCATGCTCGACAATGACCACGCGCCACTGTCCGACCATACGACGAAGGTAATCTACAACACAATCAAGATGGCGGAAACCGATGAGGGATTTGCCAATGCGCTTGACAACGAGTGCGCGGACGCATTCGTGGAGCAAACGGCAGACGACTACGATGATTTGCTTGGACTCTTTACGGATATGCCCGAGGAACTGGCTAAACTTCTTGTGTGCAACGACATCATTGAGGACTGAACCATGAAACTCTTGAAATGCAAGAACGGCGCGATTCTCATCCTTGACAGCGAGGCCGGCGCGTATTGGGTAATCACCTTGATATGCGGCAATCCAACTCGGCTCTTCGCGGGTGGAACTCCCGAGAAGGCAAACAACACATTCAACTACTACGCGAAAGGAAGGTAATGCTATGAACGAAATCATCGAACCAACTTCCGAGGCCGAGCCGATCGAGCCGACCGAGGATGCCACTGCAGACGCACAGGAGGCCGTCCCCGTGCCATCCGAAGCTGACGAGGGCGAGGACGAAGAAGAGGATGCCGAAGACGAAGGGACGCCGCAAGAGCCGTCAGAGCCCCCTTCTGCGAAGAAGCGCACGGGGAAGCGCAAAAGGACGCTCGACATTCCGCAGTCGATAACGGACGGCCTCGCCGTCTCTCCCGTCGAATACCTTCGCAAGTGGTGGATGGCGAACTCCACCGACGAGGAGCGCAAGGCCGCGGAGGAGCGCGATGCGACGATAGAGGGCGCGTATGCGTTCATCGAGGACTTCGCCAGGCGCGCGAAGCACAAGGGCGGCTCGTGCCTTCCCGACCAACTCACCTACGAACTTTGCGGCATCTTCATGCGGATCTGCCGTGACGGCGATGTTTACGCGACCGCCGAGGAGATTGCGAAGGACGAGGCCGATGCGAAACGGCGCGAAGAGAGCGAGGCAAAGCGCAAGGAAGAGGCGAAGAAGCGCCGCGAGCAAGCCGCTCTCAAGGAGGCCGAGCGCGTTGCCGCTATGTCTCCCGAGGAGCGAGAGGCCTACGAGCGCGAACTCGCCAAGCGATCCGAGAAGGAGCGCAAGGAGGCCGCAGAGGCCGAAGAGCGCCGCAAGGCACAGGAGGCCATCGAAAAGGCGAAGCGCGAGAGGCGCGAAGCCGCCGCGCGCAAGAAGGCGCTTGCGGAGGAGATGGAGAAACGCCAACTCACATTCTTCTGATGGAGGTAAGAAGCCATGACTGACAAAAAGGTGTTCAAGTTGATTCGCGCAGCAGAGCGCAATCGCACGGGCAAGAACTTCACCCGTTGGTATTCGTCCGTCCATCCGAGGCGGAACGGAGAGGCGGACATCAAGACATGGGCCGTCAAGACCTACAACGGCAAGCCGCTCATCCTTCTCGCCGCCATCTACCCGACTGACGGCGGACAGGCGAAGGTAAGCGGCAGATGTCTTATTTCGACATGGGACAACTGTCCTCATTGGAATTGGCTCGACTACGGCGGCAAGGAACATGTGGCCGTGTGGAGCAATGTTGATGCATGCCGGAACGAGATGCTCGACGCATACGACCACAGTTTCAATCGCGGCATCGAGTTTTTCGGGCTTGGCACTTTCGTCAACGGGTTCGAGGGGACGAAATACCAATATGGGCAGTTCGCCGACAGCATGATGCGCGTCACGGACTGGCTCGACTGCATGCACATCTCGCCGAAGACGGAACTCGTAATCAAGGCGGGGCTGTTGCGGTGGCTGGATCCGCGCTACCTTCCCACGCTAATGGACAACAAGCCGCTCCTTGCGTTCGTTCGGAAGAACGCCGAGGTGTATCGGGGCATCTCGCCATACTTCGTCATTCGCGAATTCAAGCGCACGGACGGCGGCAAGATTGACGAGAGCCGCGCGATGGCTTACACGGTCTGCAAGAAATACCGCTTCGACAGCCTCGCATTTCCCGCGATTCGGATTCTCCGTTGGCTCAAGGCGCAGAAGGTCGAACCTTCGCTCCTTCGCCACCACATCGACAACCTCAAGGAACTCGGCATGGACTTGACATATCAGCCCCATGTGCTTCCGAAGGACTTCGCCACCTACTCACTCGACATCGAGGAGCGCGTCCACCAAAAGCGCGAGGAAGCGCGTCTTGCGAAGGAGGCGGCGGCGTTGGAGAGGGAGCGCGTTGCGAGGGAGGCGCGTATCTTCGCGCGGCGGCAGATCCGCAAGTGGCTCGCAGAGGGCAAGATTGGGCCTCGCTTCTCCATCGTCATCCCGAACACCGAGACGGAGATGCGGGAAGAGGGACACGCCATGCACAACTGCGTCGGCACTTACTTCAGCCGTTGGAAAGCGGGTTCGTGCGACCTCGCCTTCATCCGCAAGGACGGCAAGCCCTACATCGACATCGAGATCGGCGAGGGCGAAATTCTACAGGCGAGATACGCCCGCAACGAAGCCGTGGACGAAAGCTCGAAGGACTACAAGATTTGCAGACTCGCGCTTGAGGCGTTCAGGCGCGTTGCGTAATGAAAACCGAAAACGAAAGGACAACACACATGGAGAAGATAACGATAAGCAGGCAGATCGAACTGGTGCAGGACGCCTACCACAAGGCCAATGACACCCTTCTCGCCTACAACGAATTCGTGAAGCTCGCACGGACGGACATCCCGTCCGTGCGCAAGGACATCTTCGCGGTGATGGCCAAGCTCACCACGACTTGCGAAACGCTCGTGCATGAGCGCGAGGCAATCCGCGCGAAGTATGCCAACATGCCGATGGTTCAGGTCACGATGTCATACGGCGAGAAATCCGTCAAGATTGCATGTGCGCGTCCGCACGACAACATAGACTATCCGAGCATATCCGAGGCAACGCGCGAAGCCGTTCGCCATCGTCTCGGCGTCCCGGACGGCAAAGAGCCGATTTCGCTCGACGGCGACATCGCGGTTGTTTCGCGCCGGGGCGAGATCGTGGCCTTCATCGACGGGAAAATGGTATAATCTCGGCACAAGGAGACAACAGACAATGCCATATCAACGCAAGACACATACGGCGGAGGAACTCTCGATAGCCCGCAGCATCGCCGCTAAATCGAGGAAGTCTCACAAGGGCGGACGCCCCCGCGACCCTAACGCGAAGCGCATCTCGCACAACATCGGACTTCACCCCGAGGCCTACCAAGTCTTCAAGACGCTCGCCGCCGCGTCAAAGAAGACCGTTGCAGACTTCATGGATGTCGTTGCCGAGTCGCTGAAGATGAAGAACCCGAAGCACTTCCCGTCAGTATAGTCCGTCGAGGGAGTTGAGAAGAGACGCGAGGGCGGTCTGAACCGCCTTCGCGTTTTTCTTTACGCCGTCGAGGTCTGGAGGATCCGGCATGTCCGCGAGTCCGACAAGTGAATCGGCGGAACACCCAAAGAGCCGGCACAGTTTCACGAGGTTCTCAATCGACGGTTCGGAATTCCCGCGCTCCCATCCGCCGTAGCCGACTGGGGACATGCCGAAGTGACGAGCGACCGCGACTTGCGAAAGCCCCTTCTGCGTCCGCATCCGTTTCAGTCGCTCGGCGAATGCTGACGACTTGTTGCCTATTCCCAAGTTCATCGCGTTCCCTTCGTCCTCGCGTCGGGCGTTGAAAAATCTTCGTGTGTCGATGTAGAATGGAACATAAAGTTGATTTCGCGAAACGCATTGCCGTCGTAGTAGTGAACAATTCCGAGCGATTTGTCGAATACGATAAACGAACTGCCATGCGGATGGTATTCGTAGCGATGCTGACGGAACAGCGAGGATCGACTTATCTGATACGACGCATATGCAATTGCAAATGCTATCATTGCGGCCGAAATGACTATTGCCGTATTAGTTTTCATGTCGGTAATTATACCAAATCCAGCCGCCCTTTTTGCCGCCAATTTCAAAAAGAATATTTTTTTTCAAATTCCCTATTGCGGTGTAGTCCACCTTTGTGGTATAATTCCCCGTGTTCATGAGATTAGGAGTTTTCAAGAATGCCAAACCAACGCAAAGACGGCAAGACAAACAAGAATGTCTGGCTCACGAAAGACGAGCGGATGCTGCTTCAATCCATCAAGCAGGCTCTCGGTCTCAAGAACGACACAGAAACAATCAAGCGGGCAATCAAGGAATTGGCCAAATCGAAAGGTCTCACGAAATGATGAACCCCATTGAACTCTCCGACGAGGAATCCGCCCTTCTCGGCAAGATAGCGGAACTGGATGGCATCAGCGAGCGCAGGGCGCTTCACGACGCCATCTATTTTTTGGCATCAAAGGTGGACTACACCAAGAACGTCGAACGCGACACTTCTAAAAACGCAGTTCCTAAATCCGCATAATTTTTTTCATCAAGGTGGACTACACCCAAACGCACACAAATGGTGGACTACACCGAAGGAGCAAAGCCCGATGAAGAAGCAAAAGAAGAAGAACCAACACAGGAAAATCAATGTCGGCATCATGATCGAGAAGAGCGAACTCGACGAAATGCTTGCCGCCTCGCGAGTTGACCTCAACGGCCCTGCCGTCCTTTCGATGGCGCGCAAGGGGCTTGCCGCCGAAAAGAGCGCCGCAAACAAGGGAGGCTCGTCGAAATGAACTTCCTCAGCCGCGAGTTGATATGCGACAAGCTCAGCCTTTCAAAAAGGCAGAGCTACAGCATAATAGGCTCGTCTCGCGGCTCGTGCATAAGCTCCGACGACGTTCTCTCGCTTCTCAACCGCGCACGTCGCGCGATAGAAGCCCCCTTCGAACACATTCCGCAGCTGATAAAAGCCGACGAGATGGCGGTGATGCTCGACGGAAGCGGAATCACGGCGCACAACCTTCTCGTCTGGACGCGCCGCAGAAAAGATGTCGCGCCGCACGTCCGGCTGAACAAGCAGACGACGCGGTTCTCTCCATCGGCGATGGTCGCATGGCTTGAATCGCGTTCACGCATTACATCGAGGTCGTGACAATGACGAAAGATGTAGAGAATCGTGTTATCGCGTTCGTCCGCTCGGTCGCCGAGGACTGTGCGGGATGTATGCGCCGAGCGGAGACGAACTGCCGGACATGCCGCGCAAAGTTCGCGCAGGCGCTTATGCGTGACATATCCGTATCGACGGGAAAGGTTGTTCCGATCGACTACTCTCTTGCGACGCGGATGCACAGGATTGTATCGGCCATCGAATCCGCCAATCGTCCGCTGACAACATCCGAAATAGACCTCGGCGGAACCTGCTCGTTCCAGCTCAAGTACTGGACGCTGACCTACATGGTGCGCAAGGGCGTTCTCTCGCGCACCGTCGCGTTCAGACGCGGCAAGAGCCGCAAGAAATACTATCGCTACTTCCTCAGGAAGAAAAAGGAGACAACAAAAAATGAAACTCACACTAATCGAGATCACGAATCTCAAGCGGCTGAAAGCCGTCCGCCTCGAGCCCTCCGACAAAGGGCTCACGGTGATCGGCGGCCGTAACGGGCAGGGCAAGACCTCCGTCCTCGACGGAATCGCCTACGCGCTTGGCGGCGAGAAGTTCCGCCCCTCTTCGCTGAACCGGGATGGGGCAATCGCCGAGACGAAGATACACATCGAGACGGACGACGGCCTCGTCATCGAACGCAAGGGAAAGAACGCCTCGCTGTCGGTCTACGACTCTACCGGGGCAAAGCGCGGACAGCAGCTAATCGACACGCTGATATCCAAGCTCGCCATCGACCTTCCGAAGTTCCTCAACTCGTCCGACCGCGACAAGGCGGACATACTCCTCCAGATTCTTGGCATAGGCGACAAGCTCGACAAGTTCGACCGCGACATAAAGGCAAAGTTCGACATGCGCACCTCCATCGGACGGGAAGCCGACAAGAAGCAGAAGGCTGCAGACGACATGCCCTACCACGAGGACGTGCCGGAAGAGCCTGTCTCCGTGAAGAAGCTTATCGAGCAACAGCAGGAAATCCTCGCAAGAAACGGAATCAAGGAAGAGCACCGTCGCGAGCTTGAGGCGAACAAGAGCGAACGCGCCCGCCTCGTCAAGGAACACGACAGGCTCGTCAACGAGATCGAAAGGCTCAAGGAGCAGATAAAGCATTTCGAGAAGAAGATCGACGACGCCTCGTCCGAAGACTTCACCCTCGAATCGACCGCCGCTCTCGAAGAACAGCTTGCGAAGCACGAGGAGACGAATCGCAAGGTCGCCGAGAACAAGGCGAAGACTGCGCGAGAGAATGAGGCCGCAGATCTTCACGACCAGTACGACGCGCTGACCGAAGAAATCGAGAAGCTCCGTGCCGACCGGCTCGCGCTTCTGCGCGACGCTGACCTCCCCTTCCCCGGGCTCTCCGTGAATGACGATGGATGCCTTACGCTAAACGGCAAGGCGTGGGACTGCATGAGCGGATCGCAGCAGATGATAGTCGGCACGGCCATCGCGTCACGCCTGAACCAGTCGTGCAGGTTCGTCCTTCTCGACAAGCTTGAGCAGCTCGACCTCGAAACGCTCGAGGAATTCGACAAATGGCTCGTCGAAAACGACCTCCAGGCGCTTGCCACCCGCGTATCGACCAACTCGGACGGCGAATGCTCGCTCGTCATCGAGGACGGGGAGATTAAGGACGACGGGGAGGGCAGGGAGCCAATCCCGCTTGCAAGAAAACCCGCTCCGAAGAAGCCCGCCGCCAAAAAGGACAGCCTCGGCGACGAGGATTACGACTGAACAACCAACAAAAAGGACGCAACATGAAGATAATCGAAACGCCATCCAAGCCGAACGGAGTAGTCGGCATCATCTACGGATGCGAGGGCATCGGCAAGACCTCTCTTGCCGCGGCGCTCGACAAGCCCCTTTTTCTCGACGCGGAAAAGGGGGCGCACGGCTTCAAGGTCGCCAAGCTCGACGAAGAAGTCACGTTCGAGAACATCACCAAAGTCATGCAGGAGCTCATATCCGACAACAACGGATATAAGACCTTTGTCATTGACACAATGGACGCGGTGGAAATCAAGTTCCTCGCCGACTTCTGCGCGACAAACAAGTGGGATTCCATTGAAACCCCCGGATACGGCAAGGGCTATTCCATGTTCGGCGAAGAGTACGCCAAGTTCCTCGACAAGTGCCGCGATGTCGCGGAGTCCGGATTGAACGTGATCTTCGTCTGCCACGCCGAGATAAAGAAGTTCGAGACGCCGGACGAACGCGGCTCATACGACCGTTGGCAGCTCAAGCTAACGAAGCAGAACGCCCCGCTCGTGAAGCAGTGCGCCGACTTCATCGTCTTTGTCAACTACAAGACGAACATCGTCGCCGCCGACAAGAAGGCCGGAGAGACGAAATCTCACGCGACGGGAGGACGCCGCTGGTGCTACACGTCCCACACGACCGCCTTCGACGCGAAATGCCGTAAGTTCATCGACCTTCCGGACGAGTGTTCGCTCGACGACATGGTAAAGAAACTCCCTGTCGCGCTTCGCAACGCCGTAGCGGAACCCGACGAGCGCCCCCAGCCTGCGCAGACCAACGACGCGAAAGACGCAGAGGCGAAGGCGAAAGCAGCCCTGGCCGCAAAGCGCGCGAAGGCCTCTGCACCGACAAACGAGCGGCAGGCCGACGAGAGCGTTCGCCCGCTCGTGAAGAAGCTCCACGAAACCGCAAAGGCGTACAACGCCTCAGAGGACAAGCTCTTCGCGAAGTACAACGTCAAGCATACCGAGCGCTACGAAGCCGTCACAAACATCGACGACTGGACGGATGCGTTCATCGAATGGATTCTGGCTGGTTTTGCCAAGGGCAAGATCAACCTCTAAACAAAACAACACAAGGAGAAAAACAAAATGGACTGGGATTCCAACCTCACCGAAGAGGAAGCCGCAGAGACCGCTTCCGAATTCAAGCTGCTTCCTGACGGAGAATACGACTTCGAGGTCAAGAAGCTGGAAAAGGACAGCTACACGGCGACGCCGAACTCAAAGATTCCGTCGTGCCCGCTTGCAGTCGTCCACATTCAGGCGTCCACGCCGGACGGCGAGATCACAAACTACTTTCGCGAGAGGCTCTACCTCTACGACGCGAATAAGTGGCGTCTGTTGCAGTTCTTCACCTGCCTCGGACTGCGCAAGCACGGCGACGGCAAGACCACTATGCCGTGGAATAAGGTCGAGGGGTGTACTGGCCGCGCAAAGCTCGGGCACCACGTCTCGAAGAAGGACGGCAACGACTACCAGACGGTCGTGAAGTGGCTCGATCCGGCGGATGGCGGAGAGGCGGCTCCCGATAACAGCGACGGCGAGTACGACTGATGGAGCTGCGCCCATACCAGAAAGAGGCGGTGAAAGCCGTTGAAAGCGCGTTTAGGGACGTGCAGTCAACCCTCATCGTCCTTGCGACGGGATGCGGAAAGACAATCGTCTTCTCGCGTCTCGCCGCGGATGAGGCGCGCCGTGGCGGGCGTGTCCTCATCCTCGCCCATCGCGGCGAGCTGATTCAGCAGGCGGTTGACAAGCTCCGCAAGGCAACTGGCATTGTCGCCGGAATCGAAATGGCCGAGCAACGGTCGGACGCCGACTACGACGAGCCGCCCTACACTGTCGTCGTCGGCTCCGTGCAGTCGATGTGCCGCGAAAAGCGTCTAAAGCGCTTCTCGCATGATGAGTTCTCGCTCATAGTGATTGACGAATGCCACCACGCCCTGACCGGAACGTACCGCGCCGTGATCGAGCATTTCCCGAACGCACACCTTCTCGGCGTCACGGCGACGCCCGACCGCGGTGACCTTCGCTCCCTCGGCGAGGTATTCCAGACGATTTCCTTTCAGTATTCCATCGTGGACGCAATACGAGACGGCTACCTGTGCCCCATCCGCGCCCAGACAATCCCCCTTCAGATAGACATCTCATCCGTCGCGAAACAGGGCGGCGACTACCAGGTGTCCGGACTTGGAACCGCCCTCGACCCCTATCTTCGCCAGATATGCCATGAAATCAAGATTCGCTGCGCCGAGCGAAAGACTATCGTTTTTACCCCCCTTATCGCTACTTCGAAGAAAATGCTTGATATATTTGAGCAAGAGGGCCTGTCCGAGGTACGGGAGGTTAACGGTGAGTCAGATGATCGGCGAGATACCCTGGACTGGTTTTCACGAGCGGGTCGAGGATGTGTTCTACTCAATAGTATGCTTCTCACGGAGGGATACGACGAGCCGACTGTTGATTGCATTGTTGTTCTTCGGGCGACGAAGGTTCGTGCGCTGTTTGTCCAGATGGTGGGACGCGGCACGAGGCTCGCTGATGGGAAGAGGAATCTCCTGCTACTCGACTTCCTCTGGCTCACTTCGACGCATGATCTGTGCCGTCCGGCATGTTTGCTCTCGGACGATCCAGAGGTCTGTGACGTAATAACCAAGCGACAGGAGACCCCCGAAGGTCAGGCCGCGCTCGACCTCGATCCGGCGGCGCTTGAATCCGCAATATCCGAGACCGTTCAGCAGCGCGAACAGGCGCTTGCCGAACGCCTGGAGAAGATGCGCCGCCGCAAGGGCGGTCTTGTTGATCCCCTGCAATACGCATATTCGATTCAGGATGTGAACCTAACCAACTACCAGCCGCTCACCGCGCACGACGCGATGAAGCCAACAATGCAGCAGCTCGACCGTCTCGAGAAGCTTGGCTTCGGCGCACCGAACACGCAGGGCGAGGCCGAGCTGATTCTCAAACAGCACGACGAGCGAAAGGCCGCAGGGCTTTCCACGCCGAAGCAGATACGCTTCCTCGAGTCGAAGGGCTTCCGCAATGTCGCGAAATGGACGAACGCTCAGGCGCGGAAGATGACCCAGCGCATAATCGTCTGCAACTGGCGCATACCTGCTGGCGTGAACCCCGAAACCTACACGCCTCCTGCAACATAAGATTTTTCCGCTATGGAAGGATATTCAGACTACAGCATGGTCGAAGGAAAGCTTCGCGAGGGCATGTACCCCGGCAACCGCCACAAGTGCCGTCGTGACGTCGGACGCATAGCAGGCGGACTTCTTGCCGCAGGGCGTCTGTCCTCTTCGGAAGTGGACGCGCTCCGCGCGCTCGCCGTCTCGCTGTCCTCCGACTCAAAGAAGCTCGGCGAACGCGAATGGAACGAAGGCGTCTCCTTCGGCTCAAAGCAGCCACTTCCGACCGACTATCCCTCAAGGCCAGACGGACAGGCCGCGCCTGACCGTGCGAAGCCGCTTTCTTGGGATTCCGAGTTGAAGGAGGCTGACTACAAGATCGTTCGCGAGGAATGGCTGGAGAATGTCGCCGTTCCGGAGCCGTCAAAGGACGACTGGAATCCATGCCGCGAGCTTTCGACCTATCTTAACCTCCTCTTCGAGCCGGACGACATCATCGGCTACTGCACCCACCCGTTCGAGAAGGAAGGACGCTTCATCCCGTCAAACGGCGTTTACGATCGCACCGTCAAGGAGATTCTCGCGAAACTCAAGAAGGGAAAGTTCGACGAGGCCGTAGGGACGCCGGACGAACGCGTTGGCGGATGGATCCGCATCAACCCGCTCGACGGTAAGGGAACGAAGGATGTCAACGTCTCCGACTACCGCTACGCGCTCGTGGAATCCGACGAACTGGAGATTGAGAAGCAAGTCGCAATCTACCATCAGCTCGAACTCCCCTGCAAGTGCATCGTCCATTCCGGCGGGAAGTCCGCGCATGCCATCGTCAAGATAAATGCGGACTCGCTCGACCAGTACCACCAGCGCGTCGATTTCCTCTTCGAGGTGCTTCGCCGCAACAACCTTCCCGTTGACCGTCAGAATCGCAATCCCTCGCGTTACTCGCGTATGCCAGGTCTTGTCCGCGGCGAACACAAGCAGTTCATCATCGAACGCGAATGCGGAAAATCGTCTTGGGAGGAATGGGAAGACTGGATAAAGGACCTCAACGACGACCTCCCTGACTTCGACGTGGTTTCCGACCTCGACCACATCGAGCCATACGATCCCGAGATGATCGAGGGTGTCCTGCGCGTCGGGCACAAGATGTGCGTTGTCGGCCCTTCGAAAGCCGGCAAGTCGTTTCTCATGATCGAGCTTGCGCTTGCCGTGTCGGAAGGCAAGAAGTGGCTTGGCCGTAGCTGTGCACAGGGACGTGTCCTCTACCTCAACCTCGAAGTTGCGAAGAACTCTTTCAACCAGCGACTGCGCTCCGTCAACATGTCGCTCGGCAACCCTAACAGGCTTTCCGGGAACCTTGTCGTGTGGAACCTTCGTGGACGCGTCGTGCCGCTCGACCGTCTCGTGCCGAAGATCGAGCGCCGCATCCAGAAATTCGGCTCCCCCTTCGATCTGATAATCGTAGACCCCATCTACAAGGTGCTGACGGGAGACGAGAACAACGCCTCCGACATGGCAAAGTTCTGTTCCTACCTTGACAAACTCGCGTTCGACTGCAAATCAACGATTGTATTCTGCCACCACCATTCCAAAGGTGCCCAGGGAGACAAGCGCTCTATGGACCGCGCTTCCGGATCCGGCGTGTTCGCAAGAGACCCAGACGCGCTCATCGACCTTCTCCCGCTCGAATCCGAATCGGCTCGCAGGGTATTTTCAAACAACCTCGAATGCGACGCGATTGCCAGCAAGGCGTCCGAACTGACATACAGCGACGACTGGAAAAATGAAGTGTCGGAGGACGATCAGCTCGTAGCGGACAGACTCATGAACGCGCTCGGCAAGCTCTTCGCGACGGAAGACCCTGATGTGATGCACCAGATTCGCGCCGCTCGTGCGGCCGTCCGCACGGAGCTTGAGACGATTACTGGATGGCGCGCGTCATTTACCCTTCGCGAATTTCCGACGCCGAAGCCGCAGAACTTCTGGTTTCGTTTCCCTCGTCACTACATGGACGACGAGAACCTGCTCGCGGACTGTTCGCCAGAGGGAGAGGTGCCACCCTCTCGCCGTGCGTCAGCGAAGCCGAAGAAGGACGAGAAGGAGAAGATGTCGAAGCCGGAGACATTGAGGCAGGCCATTCTCTTCGACCCTTCCGTCCAATGGACGATAGAGAAAGCCGCCGAGTTCCTGCATGTCAAGCAGCGGAGCATCTACGACTATTGCAAACGGCTCAATCTGCGTGTCGATCGTGGCGTCATCGTTCCGCCGCAGCAGAAGAGCGAACCGAACAAGCAGAAACAGAAGACGCCGGAGGAATTGCCAGATGAACCACCGTTCTAAATCCAAGGATTACATCCTGAACCCGGACGAGCCCATTCGCTTCTTCCTCAATTTTGAGCCGGAGCCGCCACGCGTCACACACCAGGAGAAGAAGTTCGGCGGCGTCACCAAGAAGGGAACGCCGATCTACTACCCTACGCCCGAGCTTGCCAACGCGCGTGCCCTGCTCAAGGCGAAACTCGCGCCGTTTGCGCCACCTAAGCCGTGGAAATGCCCGATACAGCTCACTACCGAATGGTCGTATCGCCGATCTGAGAAGGAGGAGAAGAAGCCGCCGCATAAAAGAGCAATGTGGATGACCACGAAGCCGGACACCGACAACCTTCAGAAGATGTTGAAGGACGTAATGACCGAAGTCGGCTTTTGGTTCGACGACGCCTATGTCTGCCTCGAAGTCAACTCGAAGATATACCATGACTACAACGAAAAGCACGGCATTCTTATATCGGTAATTAACCTGAACAACCTTTCGTCCTAATGGCAATACGATACAGAGCCCCGTATGAATTTCCTCGCAAGCTGAGGTCGTGCCTGAACTGCATCCATCTCGACCAGCCCGCGGGAAAGATTGCAGGCATGGAAATCGGAGGATGTCGTGACCGGCTGATGAAATTCGGCTACAAGAAGGACGACCCGAGGTTCGGCACGACATATTGCGGACAATGGTTCCTGAGACCCCTTAATGACAGTGACTACTGACTGAAAACAAACAAACAAGGAGACAACATGAAAATCAAAGTACATAAGTTTAGCCTGATAGAATGGCTTCGCTCGTTCCGTCTGCGCCGCATCGACACCGACCATTCGATTGCCGTTCGCGTCTACGACAACGGGCACTTAATATTGAGCGATGACCGTCTGGCAGTCAACAGCGGACTCCTTTCAGCCCTTACGGCCGCCAACACGATGACGTCGAACGTTCTGGGCGAGTATCGCAAGCAGATCAAACTCGAAGCCAGAAGAAGCCGTCTGTCATGACGAAGATCGTCTTCACCTACGCCGCGACTCCGCTCGGCGACGGACGCCACAGGGTGAACCTCTACCTGAAACAGCACGAGCCGGAGTTCGACAACGGGATACGCGCAGAGCTGAAAGCGCAGGAAGACGCCGCGATGATCGTGCGCGATCTCGTCCGCGTCAACGCCGATGATACGGGCGACAGGCTTCTTTCGGACGGCGAACCGCCGACAGACGCGCTAAAGATATGCTTCTTCGAGCTTCTCGTCGGCTGGAACCGAAAGGACAAGCTCCCGCAGTACAGATTCGGCGAGTATCAGCGGCTTGAATGGGAGTCGAAGTGGACTTCAATTGCCGCGCTCATGATGGAGCAGCGTGCTTACATGATGAGCATCCTGAAGAAGCGCATTCGTCACGATCTCGCGGAGAAGAACGCGGCAAAGGCGAAAAAGCGCGAGAATTTTTTGAAATCGCTGGAAAGCCAGCAGAAAGGACAACAACCATGAAAACCAAGAAACAAACAGTAGTGGCCAAGAAAGCAGCCAAGACCGCGAAGCCGGCCAAGAAGACTACCAAGTCCGCGAAGCCGCAGGCAAAACACGAAATCCCACGCGAACCAGCCATGCTCCCGATCGAGCAGCTCCACGTGGCGCCGTGGAATCCACGCGGCAAGATCACGCCGGAAAGCGTGTCCGACCTCGTTCCGTCCATCGAGGCGAAGGGTCTCATCCAGCGCATTGCCGTGGTGTTGGACCTCGATTCAGAGGTGGACGATATGCACTACACCGTAATCGCCGGAAACCGCCGCCTCGTCGCCTGCCAGGTCTGCGGCATGAAGGAAGTGCCGTGCGAGAAATTCCACTGCACCGAGGCCGAGGCTCGTCAGCTGACGCTGATCGAAAACCTGAAGCGCAAGGATGCCGAGCCGATCTATGTCGCAAAGGTGATTCAGACTCTCCGCGACGAAGACAAGCTCACGACCGAGGAGATCGCCGCCGAGATCGGCATGCCCGAGTCTTGGGTCGTCCGCCGCGCGAAACTCATCGACCTCGCTCCGGAGTGGAAGCAGGCCGTCGAGGAGGGAACTATCAGCGTCACAACCGACCTACTCGAAAAGGCGTCCAGATACACATTAGACATCCAGCAGGACGCCTACCACGAGATCGTCCGCTCCTACGAGACGTCCGTCCGCCTGTCGTGGCGCGATGTTTCGCGCGAGTTCGACAGCCGCGTCCGCAACCTGGAGAAAGCGCCGTTTGACCGCAAGAAGTGCGCCATCTGCCCGCACAACTCCGCCTGCCACCCCACGCTGTGGGATTTCGGCGAGGCGCCGACAGACGGCGCGTTCGGCGTCTGCCTCGATCCTCGCTGCTTTGCCCTTAAGAAATCGGAGGCCGAGAACGCGAAGCTTGCGAAGATCAAGTCCAAGGGCATTACCGTCGTGAAGGTCAAGGATTACTTCGCCGTCCCGATGGACGCCATCGCGTCGCCCGACGACAACCACAAGTTTGCGTGCGTCTACCACGACTACAACGGCAATCTCGCCGTCCGCTACGCAACGAAAGACCCGACTGCGAACGAGGACGAGAAGAAGTCCGTCAACACGACCGACAAGGAGCGTTCCAAGTCGCTCAAGGAGGCCGTGAAGAAGGTCAAGGAATGGGAGAAGGAAAATCTTGAGTCGTGGATCAAGAAGCGCACGGACTTCCCGGACGACCTTAGCTTCGCCGCGAACATCTTTGCGCTTGCGCTCATCTACCGCGTCAATAACGGCTCGTTCCGCTACACGCTGAACGACCTTGCGCGTGACATCTGGCACGAAGCAAAGATCGTCCGCTTGCACGTCGTCTCGGAACTGTCTTCGGCCATTCAGGACCTTGAAGACGCGTCGGCTTCGATAACGCTCTCCACGTTCGAGGCGGCGAACGACGCCGTTTCCCTTGAGGAGCGCAACCTCGTTCTTCGCGGCAAATGAGGTGCGCCATGCCGATTGAGAAGGTAATTAAATTACCATGCAAGGCCCGCGAGCTCGCAGAGACAATCCGTTGTTTCTGCGAGCACCACGGCGCCTTTGACACCGCCGTCGTCAAAATCGTAGGTGTAAATGCCATCGACAGTTTCGATCGGCTTTTCAAAATCGTAATCACAATCCCCGAAGAAACAAAGGAGAAAAATGAAAATCAAGACAGGCAAGATTGAAGACCAAGCGGGAAAACTGCTGAAACTGGCGGGACTCAACGTCAACGAGATAGGTGAGCTCGGATTCTGGGGCTACTTCTACGCACCTGCGTCGAAAAGTCGCCACCTCGCAGTCCCGGGCGGACTCGTGCAGCATTCTATAAACGTGACGACGCGGCTCGTCGCTCTCACGAAAGCGCTACACCTGAAATGGCCGAGGCCAGAATCGCCATACCTGGTTGGCATGCTCCACGACGTCGTCAAGACGAGGACATACATCGTGGACGAGGCCGCGTCTGCGGAGGCGAACAAGCCCAGATACAAGTACGTCCCATCAGTATACGGTGGTCACGGCGTGGCAAGCGTGATGATGATCACGTCGGAACTGCAAATGTCGCTGCTTCCGGAAGAGGCCCTCGCGATACGCTGGCACATGGGCGCGTTCTGCCTCGCGGGTGACGAACTCAAGGAATACGACTGTGCGCTCCACGCATTCCCAGAGTTGCTGATTGCGACGCATACGGCCGACATGCTTGCCGCGAACGTAGACGAAGCAAAACATGGCAAGAAAGAAGGTTGAAAATGGGTACGGAAGAGATAATCACTACCGTTGAGCATTACAGGAGCGCGAAGCACCTGTATACCACGGCGATCCACGCGATGAAGGCATACTACGCACACTTGAAGAAGCCCACGCCTGCCAATGAAAAGGAAGTGGAGAGGCAATTCAAGTTGCTACACAAGGCACTTACGCGGTTCAATTTCGGTTTTGACCCATTGACGAAAGGCGGTGCAAAATGAGCGATCTAATCCAATGGCCTCGCGCCCAATATTGGGACAAGCCCTGGAATCCGATAACCGGGTGCAAGCCGTGTTCGCCAGCATGCGACAACTGCTACGCTCGAGAGCTGTTTACTACGCGCTTCCACAAGGACTTCGCGCCGAAGATGACGAATCAACAGCACGCGCCGACAAAGGGCGTGATCTTTGTCGGAAACGCAACCGACCTATTCGGGGAATGGGTGGACATTCCGCAGATATGGGGCTATTTCTCAAAGCTATTTTACCACACTAAAGATGGATCGCCACGCGAAAACCACGCGACGTATCTTTTCTGCACAAAGCGGGTAGACAGGATGTGCGAGGCGTTGCAGAACTATACGCTCATGCGCCACGCATACTTCGGGTTCACCGCCGAGAATCAGGCATGGTACGACCAACGATTTGAGACATGGCGTGCGGAGGCGAAAATTGGCGCAAACGGCTGGCTCTCGGCTGAACCGCTCCTCGGTCCGATAGACCTTCGTCTCGGCTACATTGCTCCAGAGGACTTGCCCTTCAAGTGGGTCGCGACTGGTTGCGAGAGTGGCCCGAATCGCCGTACGTGCAAGATTGAGTGGGTAGAGTCCATCGTCGAGCAGTGCCGCGATGCGAAGATACCCGTGTTCGTGAAACAGCTTGATATAAACGGCAAGTGTGAACGCGACATTACTAAATTCCCAAAGCATCTTCAGATCCGGCAGGTGCCTTGGGCAACGAAAGGAGAAGTAAAGTGACCATTCCCGATTGTCTTGCAATTGCTGGCGTGTCGATACTTTTTGTCGCCGTCATAGTTGCTATCTGTATTACCGTCATTGCGGTAATCAACGAGTGCCGCAGACCATACAAAGAACCACTTTCCGGCAAACCCGCCGGGAAATAAACAAAGGAAACAACCAATGAAATACATAAGAGTGAATAAGGTGGATGCAGAGCCGATGACCTTCGGCGAGTTCAAGGAGAAGTTCCCGAAGTCGGGCGGCGCGAACATCGAGCGCGACCCCGCTGACGTAGGCTACGTCATCACCTACCGCAAGGGCGAGCCGAACGAGTATGTCTCGTGGTGCCCCAAGGCCGAGTTTGAAGCGGTCAGCCGCCCGGTTGACGGCATGACCTTCGGCGAAGCCATCGAAGCCATGAAGCGTGGCAAGAAAGTCGCTCGCAAGGGCTGGAACGGCAAGGGCATGTGGCTCTGTGTTCCGCTTTGCGATGGCCCTAAGGAGATCCCCGCGACGGGTATCTGGGGCAAGCCGAACGCCGAGTACGCCGAGCAGAACGGCGGCACGGTTAAGGTCGTGCCATATGTCACGATGAAAGCCGCAGATGGCACTATCGTCATGGGCTGGCTTGCATCGCAGACCGACATGCTGTCCGAAGACTGGTGCATTGTCGAATAACACGCAACCTGGTGTCACGCCCCTCGTGGGCGTGACACACCTAACAAACATGAGCAAAAAAATCTACATTGCGGGCCCGATGCGTGGGCTCCCCTTCAACAACTATCCGAAATTCGACAGAGTTGCCGAGAAGCTTCGAAAAGAAGGATGGGATGTAGTCAATCCCACGGAGATCGGGGCGACCGTTGGCACGATCGAGCAGCTAAACAACAACGATAAGCTTCTCCAGACTGTTCTCTACAAGGAAATGAGCGCTCTCGCAAACTGCGACGCTCTGTATCTTCTTACTGGATGGGAGAAATCAGAAGGAGCTAAAGCCGAACTGCTCCATGCCCTCGAAGGTGATTTGGAAATTATCCCCGAAAGGATGCCGGCACCATGAACAGGGCCAGCAACTTGACAAAGCGCCCTTCGCGCTCCCGCAGCATTCCCGCTTCTGCGTGTCGCGACACACGGGAAGTTTCGCTCGGATTCATCCCCGACGCCGTGAAGCTCGTCAAGATTCAGCGCGAGATGTTCTGGCGCGAGACGCACCACATCTATCCGAACCGCATTCTGATGACGGAGACCTTCGCCTCATGCCTCTGCCGCGAGCTTGCCAGGGCGATGGGCGTTGCGATGACGTTGGGCGAGAAGCCGATCGTGAAGCCGGGAACAACGGTAATGAATATGCGTGTCCATGTCGTGCCGGACGACTGCATGGCGCTCCCCTGCGAAGTCTCGTTCGCGCAGGAACTGCGTCTGCCCGGCTATGATCGGCAGTACATGACAAATGAGCAGTCCGCGCTTGCCTGCATGGAGCTGAACGGCTATACGGTCCATGATTTCAGCGGATTCATGCTGGAGAACAAATCATGAGCCGCCCTATAGTTTTCGTTGACCTCTACTGCGGATGCGGCGGCATGTCAACTGGCGCAAGCGAGGCGTTTGCCGAACTTGGACTGCCGTTTTACGAGATCGCCATCAACCATTGGCTCCGAGCCGTTGAGACGATGATAGCCAACCACCCAGATGTTCGCGCCCTTAAGATGGATATCGAAGCGGCGGCGCCAAGCGACATCAACGTGAACACAATAGACCTTCTCCACGCCTCGCCGTCCTGTACGCACCACTCCAGGGCGAAGGGAGGCAAGCCCCGCGACAATCAGCTCCGTTCGCAGCCGAACGAGATATGGAAGTTCGTGGACAACAAATTCGTGCGGTGGATAACCATCGAAAACGTGCCCGAGTTCACGAAGTGGGGGCCGCTCACTGCCGAGGGTAAGCCGAACAAGCGGCTGGAGGGTTCGTGCTTCCGTGCGTGGCTCCAACAGTTCACGGCGCGGGGGTACGACTACGAATGGCGGATCCTGAACTGCGCGGACTACGGGGACGCCACGAGCCGTAAGCGCTTCTTCCTGATCGCGGTGAGACGCGGATGCGGAAAGATACGCTGGCCGGAACCCACCCATGCCGAGAATCCGCATCCCGACCTTTTCGGGCGCACGCTCAAGCCGTGGCGCGGCGTGAACGAGTGCCTTGATTACTCCGACATCGGCAATTCCATCTTCGGACGCAAGACCCCGCTCGCACGGAATACCCTGCGCCGCGTGGCAGTAGGACTGCGCAAGTATTGCGGCATCGACTTCCAAATAGACATGCTCGGTCCAGGCGGCGACGACGAATCCCGCGTCCTGCCGCTCACAAAGCCACTCCGCACCCAGCACACCAACAACCGCACGATGATTGTGCGTCCGTTCTTGGTAAAGCTGAACAACCACGCGACCGTTGAGGACGTAGGCGAGCCACTTACAACCGTCACAACATCCGGCAACCATCATGCGCTGTGTACGCCGTTCATCATGAACAACAATGAGAACAACGTACCGCGGCCCGTTGACAAGCCGCTTGTGACGCTCACGACAGGCAACCACGCCTATCTTTGCCAGCCGTTCATCTTGAAGATGCGCAACAACCAGGATTGCGCATCCGTGGACGAGCCGCTTTCCTCGATAGCCTGCTCTGGCGCGCACCATGAAGTGTGCCAGCCGATGATCGTGGAAATCACGAACAATGGCAAGGCCAGAGCTGTAAAGAATCCGCTCGGAACTCAGACATCGCACGACCACTTTGCGCTTGTGAAGTCCTTCGTCCTCGGCCAGCAAGCTGGCGCGGCGCTCCGTTCGGACGGAAAACCTTGCCCAACCATCGCAACGGCGGGGTCTATTCGCAAGGTGGATGCCGTGATTCTCGACATGAGTCGTCCGGCCGGAAAGGATTCCGGGCACGTCCATTCCGCGAAGAAGCCGATGCAGACCATAACGACCTACGACAACATGCAGGGCGTGTTTGCCGTTCTCGACGATGGGCGTCTGCTTGATATTCGCATCCGCATGTTGAAGCCGTCGGAGCTCGCTGCCGCGCACAGTTTCCCGAAGGATTACAAGCTCTCGGGAAATCGCGCCGACCAAGTGAAGCAGATCGGCAACAGCATTCCCGTCCAGACCGCAAAGGCAATCGTCAAAGCCATATTCGAGAGGACCAAATGAGAGACATGAAAGATTATGTCGCATATCAAGGATGGGGATGTCAATGGATTGTCCCAAAGAAGTCGGGCGTCGAGCTCGCATCGGAACGTCACGACGCACTTGCCCGCAAGCGCTATGTAAAGCCCTTCAAGTTCTTCAAATTCAACCGTGCAAGAAAGGCAACTGCGAAATAAGGAAATTCAGACAATGGTAATAACTCTCGATATTAGAGATAACACAGGTCTTGCTACTCCGAAAGAAGTAACCGTCGATGTTATTGATCTAAAAGCATCTGACAGCGAAATGCACTTTGCAGCAGACCTCACCTCTGCTGTAAAGGACTTTGCAACAAATTATAATCTGCCCAAGAAGGGCGAGTAAATGGAGGATACAACTTATGGCTAACAATGAGACAATAGCAGACATCGTGGAGGAAATGCGCAATCGCGCAGAGGCCGCGCGACAGTATGACGACGGCATCGTAATGTTACTTAACACGCTTGCCGACCGTATTGAGACGGTGTACAAGCGCGAGACTGTCGAAGTATCAACGAGGGCTGCAACATTTGCTATCAATAAAACGAACGAGGAATGGCGCCAAAAGCTCGGCAACGCGGCGAAGTTGCGCGAGGCGGCAAAACACGTCCAATCCATAATGGAGAGGCTACACGACCCTACCGACAAAAACAATGCGGAATTTGTCCGCATTTGGGAAATTGTAAGTGCCGCCCTTGCCGCGCCTGCGAGGAACTGTGACGTTCCGTTCAGGGTCGAAGGAACGACTTGGAACATTGCCGATAAAGCATGGCGCGTATTTAAGCAAACCCATCCAGACGCATATTTCGATACTCCCAATCTTGTGCGGTGCATAGAATGGCTCTTCGCCCATGCAGAATCGGAAGAAGGTGCAAAGTGAACACATCAAAGCCGATTCTCGACGCGTGTTGCGGATCTCGAATGTTCTGGTTCGACGCCAGGAATCCCAATGTCCTTTTCGTCGACAATAGGCGTCTTGATACGCAAGCCATCTGGAAGAGTGGCAATGGTAAGGCCGTGCGCTACTGCACGGTCGATCCGGATCTGCTCGCAGACTTCCGCAACCTGCCATTTCAAGACGAAACGTTTTGGCACATCGTCTTTGACCCGCCACACCTTTATAGCGTCGGCGACAATGCGTGGATGGCGAAGAAATACGGCAAGCTGCCGAAGGACTGGAAGTCGCTCATACACGACGGCTTTCACGAATGCTGGCGCGTTCTCAAGACAAACGGCACATTGATATTCAAATGGAACGAGGATCAAATACCCGTGCGTAAAGTTATCGACTGTATCGGCGTCCAACCGCTTTACGGACACAAATCCGGACGCCTGTCGAAGACGCACTGGATGGCATTTGTCAAACTCTAAATCAAGGACAACCAACACATGAAGCCAGAACTAAACCTCACCATAGAAGCCAGGTGGTTTGACATGATCGCCATGGGCGTAAAGCACGAAGAGTACCGCGACTGCGAGAATCCGCAGGTTCAGCGCGCTTACCTCGCCGCGTCGAACGACGTCAACTACTGGCATCGGCCGCGCGTAGTCGTATTCCGCAACGGCTACACAATGAAGTCGCGAGCCCTTGCCGTCGAAATCATTGGCTATGACCTTCGTGGACGCGAAAGTGTCAAGCACCCGGAATGGGGAGAGCCGAAGTGCCACCGTCTGCATCTCGTCGTGAAACTCGGCAAGATACTCGCCTACGGGTCTTACGTCGAAGTCCGCGACTGCATTGAGGACTGTATCGAAAGACTGCGATAAAATAATTCTGAAAAATTGTCCAAATTTTATTTGCGGGTAATTTGCAGAGCAGCAAATAACGGCGCGATAATCAAGCAAAAATCGGCGTAGCCAGACAAAACTACGCCGATTTTTATTTGCGTTTTATTTGCGGAAATGTCCAAATCCCGTCCAAAATATTTCTGAAAAAATTTAAGAATTGACGGTCGGGCTATGCTCGGCCGCTTCGCTCGGCATGATCGCAAAGTACGCCTCTCCGTCTTTCTTGCTCGCCAGCCCGCAGTAGTTCATGGCGCAGTATCTTTTGCTTGTTCCGACAATAGCCTGTGTGTTTGCTGGATTGCCGAATGCTGCGACGTGATATGTGATGAAGGTATGCCTTATGCAGTTCTGGAACACGGGCACCTTGTGCTTTCTCGCAAGCTTGTATATTTTCGCGATCGTTTTTTTATCGACCTTCTTGATGGCGTCCATGAAGTCGAAGGACTTGATCCACGCCATTGCCGTCTTTTCGAGATGGAACGCCCTCGGCATCTTCCCTCGCTGGAATCCCTTGCCCATTGCGATGCGCACCGTCTCATCGTCGAGGTGTATCTTTGCCGCGCCCTCAATCATGGCCATGCGGCGAATCTCCACCGCGCGTGTCCCGCAGAAAAATCCGACAATGGCTTGCGCAAGGTATTCCGGGTGTTCGTTCTTCTCGGATTCAAGGATCCGGAACAGGCGTTCCACGTCCTCAACCTTCATATACTCCGGCTCTTCCCAGGGCTCTTCCTTGAACTTGACCGACTTGATCGGACTCTTGGGTATGTATTTTCGCTCGTCCTTTGCGCACCAGTTGAAGAATGTCTTTATTCCGAGGAGATGGGAGTTGTATGTTTTGGGCTTGTGCTGTCCGTAGTTGGCGGTAAGATAGTCCACGACGTTCTTTGCCGTCACGACGGCCAACTTCTTTTCGGCTCCAAAAGTCTGCACGAACTTTCCGGTGGTGTATCGGTGTGTCCGCTTGTCGTCGCCTTCGGGCTTCGATCTGTAGAACTCTCCCCAGGCCTCGCCCAGCGTCTTGTCGTTTCTGTTTTCCTCGGCTCTCGCAGAACCGTCCAGAAACGCGCGCACGACGTCGGTAAGGGACATTGTGACCTTCGCCATCGCAAGCTCGTCAAGGGCGTTTCTCGCGTCCAGCGCCTGCATTGGATTCAACCGCACGGCGGCGTCTCCGCCAGTCTGATGTCGGAGAAAGAAGTCCTTGATGTCCTTCTTAAGTTCCTCGATTGTATTTCGAGTCTTCCGCACGGGGCTCTTCGAAAACGGATCAGTCCCGAAGTAAGCCTCGTAGCCTATGCGCTCCCTGCCCTTGCGGTCCTTTCTGATCCGCTGTTTGATGTTTTCTTCAACAACAGACTTCGGCAAATAACTCATGGTTGTCTCTCCATGTGTAGTTTTTCTCTATGTGATTCATATGTGACACCAAGATTCCATTGTAGAATCCTACTATCCCAGAATCAACGCAAAGCATTGTACCATAAGCCCCAACCCGCGTCAACCACACTATCTATGCTCAATGGTATTATACCAAACTGGCAGTATGGGCGCAATAGTGACAGGAAATCGCGCAGACTTTAAGAATTTAACGAGATATAAAGGTGCAATGATGTATAGAGTTATGTAAAAGAATGTTAGAATCCAATATAAATTGTTTGAATCGGGGCATAAATTTTGTGACTATCTTGTGACGCGCGAGCACTTTGGGAGCCTCGCGCGTCAACGGTTAGCACGTATCGTTTTGATGACTTTCTCCTTCTCCGTGTTGAGTGCCGAAAGTGCCTCTTCGATCTGCCCTTGAACTTCCGCGACGTTAATGTCCGTGTTCGGATTCATGCGCGCAAGCTCCAGTTTCTCGATGCTGCGGTTGATCTCCCGCTCCTTTGAATCAATCTGACGAATATGCCCGATGATTGCCGCTGCAACGTCCGGCTTCATCAGCGGATTAGATAAGCGTATGTTCTCGATGAGCTCCTTTTTCTCGGACTCGTCGAGCAGGGGATCGCGCGCGATCTTCTCTACGCTCAGATAGTCCTCGCGGAACTTGTTCGAGAGAATCTTGTAGTCATCCTTGCGATATGTTCCCTTGCCGAATCCTGTCATGACGAGCGCGGCGCCGATGATGCCTGTCAGCCATTCGCCGTCCTTGCTGTTTTCCCAAATGGACTTGCTCGCCTCGCGCAGAGAAATCGGCGCAAGCGACAACAGGACTTCAAGCGCTCCGTAGTTCTGGCCCGCGTAGTCTTTGCCGGCAAGAGCCGCAAACGCATTGCTGATGAGCGGCGTGACTCGTCCGCGCATGAAGTGCGCCACCTCTCCGAAGTAGTCTCGTATCGGCGTCGTGCGTCCGTTTCCGCCCTCCTTTGCTCCGCTCAGGAGCTTGTTGCCGAGACGAGCGAATGCAACTTCGCCCCCGGTGAAGTCAAGTTGCGTGTGGCCGATGCGAGGAGCCATGAGCATGATCGCCTTTTGCGCGAGAGACGCCCTCTTGAACTTGTCCTTCTCGTCGTCGCGACCAAAAAGCGCGAGCAGGAGCCCACCAAGTAGAAGCGCTCCGACATGGGACTTTAGAAACTCCTTCGTCCCAAGCCACGACATGCGGGATCGTTCCTTCATCGTTCCGGATCCGTCCTCTTCTGCAGAAGCGGTCCACGGATGCCATATCGTATATCCAAGGTGGCGCTTGAACTGCGAATCGACGAGTCCCGGAGCCCAGAGAACCTTACCGAGAACGCTACGCGCGTTCTTCGAGAGTGTCCCGCTGCCGTTCATGACGTTTATCATGTCGCAGACCATCTTCTTCTCGAAGGTGGACGCGCCAGACGGGAACAGTCCGGGATCTTTGATTATTGTCGAGTAGAGATTCGCGGAAACGGTGTTGATGTAGGTCGCGTACAGGCGGTCGCTGTTCGCTATGGCCGTGCCGTACACCGGAATGTCGGTAAGGCGGATTGTATGTCCGCCTATCGTGAAGCCCCTGTCGATTGCGTCGAAGAACTCCACGCGATCACCGCGGTTGTCCGCGAAGTCGCCAGCTTTCTTCCAGTGTAGCCATTTGTTGTCCACGGCCTCCTTCACGACCGGCTCGGTCATGAGATCGCTCTCGATGTTCTCCGCATTTGACTCGCTGGCGAACGCCGAAATAGACTGTGCGAAGCTTCGGGCCGTGATGGCCGGATGGGCAACGGCAAGCGAGCCCGTCTGGTTGCCAACCTGCGTCAGGTCGAGCGATGCGGTCGCCATCTTCCATACGCCGTCGATGAATCTGTAGGCGTCGCCGATCTTACGCATGTAGGCTGGACGCAGCATGTCTCTTGCCTCGGCACGGAGCTGACGCATCTTGCGGTGCGCCCGCCGCAGTTCCTCACCCATCGCGTCATACCGCCTCTGCATGTCCTCGGACATCTGCGGCGGCTTGCGCACGGTCGGTCTTATGTCGCCGTTCAGTATCTTCTCCTGTATGCGGAGAACCGCGCGCTCGCGCGCTTTCATGCGCATGGCGTTCCGCTTCTCGATTTCCTCTGGCGTACCATCGGGGAACGCGGCCCTCTTTAGTTCTCGATATGTTTCGTTCGTCCACCGTATCTGCTCGCGAAGATACTCGATCTCTTCGGACGTGACAGGATTTGACGCACGGTTGCCGGAGAAGTCGCCCGATCTTGCGCGGCCGAGCCGTTCCAGGGCGTTTTCAAGAACTTTCTTAAGCGCCTTTTCGGCACGCGCCCTGCGCTGTTCGTCGGTGAGCGTCGATTTCTCGCCGAAGAGATCGTCGTAGGTCTTGCGCAACTCGTCGCGCTTCGCTTTCAGGTTGTGAAGTTCGACATCCTCCACCACGGTGCGACGCGCTCGCTCAATCTTCTCACCGCGCAGTATGGCCCGTTCGAGATCGGCTATCTGATTCTTGATGCGCGTCTTGGCGGAATCAAGCGCACCCTTTAGCGCACGGGACCCGCCCTCCTGCTGGTCGATGTCCTTTTTCATCTCCTGGACTTCGCGGCGAAGGGCGCGCGTTTCGTCGGACGGATCGTCGCGTACCATTCCCGTCTGCGGAGGAAGCCGTCCGTTCTCCAGCATGTAGTCGCGCTGCCGCTTGGCGAGCGCCTGCGCCTTGAGGTCGTTCATCTTGCGCTGCGAGTCGTAGCGGCTCTGGCGGTAGTTCTGCCCGAATCCGGTCAGCACATCGCGCACGGTCTCTTCGTCGATTCCATCATCGAGGAACCGCCCCACGTCCCGCCGTATCGCGTCTATCACGCCCTGCTCGTCGATGTCAGGGTTCATGAAACAATGGTATTCGCCGATTGCCCTAAGCCATTTACCCCACGAGGGATAGAGCTGGTCGGCAAGTCCGATGAGCGTCCCGCCGGCTTCGTCCGCGTGGACTTCGATCTGGTTCAGCGCGTCGTTGTAGTTGCGCATGACGCGCTTCAGCTCGTTTCCGGCGCCGCGCGGCGTCATCGAGCGCGTCTTATCTCCGCGCTTCATGTCGTCCACGATCTTCTGCGAAAAGAGCTTCAGCCGTTCCACGGCCATCTGCCGCTGCTGTTCGTCGAGATTCTTGAAGTTCTCGGCGAGACGTCCGATCTCCGCGTCCATCTTCCCGGGAATCTCCTTGCCGCCGAGCTCGGTCTGCACCATGCCGCGAAGCCCTGCGTAGGAATAGTCCGCCATGTCAACGGCGATACGGTTGGAGCGGAGCGCCCGGCCCTGCTCAGACGCGCCCTGCATCTTCGCAACGGATGCCTCGCGGAACTCCCTCTGGGCTTTTGCAAGCTCGAGTTTCATCTCCTTAACGCGCTTCTTTAGCTCTTCGACCGTCTCCACATCGGTGTCGGACGGCAGTTCCGCGACCATCTTCTCCATGTCGTCGCTTGCGGTCTTCGCATCGTTGAGCACGCTCGCGCATTGGTCGGCGTAGATGCCGAGCGCGACGTTTTCGTAATCGCGTGTGGCGCGGCCCTTCTGGTAGACGGCATGGGCAAGCTTGCGCATATATTCGCGGTTGGAGAGGAGCGCGTCTGCCTGCTTCATGAGAACCTCGTCGGTCTTCGTGACGTGCTTCGGCGGCTCCATCCCGGCCGCAGTCATGGCCCCCGCGACCTCCGCATTGGTAAAGCCATAGAGCTTTACGTCTTCCTCGGAAGTCGGAACGACGCCGATACGGTCTGGATCGAGGTCCTTGGTGTCGAACTCAACTTCACCGTTCTCTTTCTCAAGGTCGGCTACCTTGCGCTCGACAGGCTTCTCGCTGGATTTTAGCTTTTCAAGGAGTGCCGCGGACTTCTCGTCCATTCCGGACTTGACACGCTCTTCAAGAATTGCGATTGCCGCCCTCTTCGCCTGTTCGTCCTTGATGCCGAGAATGTCGTTCACTTCGGCAAGACGCACCTTCATGTCGTCGATCTTGCCTGGGAGCGATTCGTCAACGGACATCTTGGCAAGTGCGTCGGCGGACGCCTGGAAGCGGCGCTGTGCGGAGGCAACCGCCTGTTCAGCCTCCGCCACGACGGCATCGCCAGTCGCCCTTGTAACGGCAGACTTCACAAGCGCAACCGAGCCCTTCGTGATGACAGCAACACGGTTCACGATCGGAATGTTGTGAACTGCTGCGTCTATCGCCGGAACGGCAATCGTGCCTGTCGGCTCCTGTCCACTCGTTCCACGATTCTCATGCCACCACACGGGGAAACCGTAGAGTTTGCCGATGATCCCGTCCTCAGAGCCCTTGCGGACAAATGAATTAACCTTGTCGGCAAGGAAAAGAGCTATTTCATCATTTTCGGTGAGGGTCTTACCAGCGAACTTGCTCTCTGGGTCGATCACCTCTATGCCGAAAGGCTTGTCGCCCCTTGCCTCGTCGAACTTGGCGATGCGCTCTTTCGCGGAATCTACAGATTTTACCGCTTCGTCCAACCTCGCCTTGTCGTAGTCGAGCCCGAGTTGCGCATTGCGTATGTCGGACTGCTGGTTGGCAAGGGTGAGATCGGCCTTGCGCATGGCCTCGGTCAGCTTGACGCGCTCCAACATGTACTTGCCGAGCGGCCCCGCCGCAGCCGCTTTCGCTTCCTCGGCGGAGAGAACGGCGTCGTCCACGTCTTCCACCTCGTCGAGCGTGAGATCGTGGTTCATCGCCTGGTTGATGAACTGCTGCTTGGTTGAAACCTTGTCATAGGAGTATACGTCGAACGTGCCCTCTGTGACATATCGGTGAATGCCGATTTCGGAGTTGAGGTTTCCGGCACGGATGCCGCGGCCGTCGCGCTGAATGAGCCACGCGGGCTTCCACGGCACATCGAGATGGTGTATCGCCACCAGGCGCTTCTGCACGTTTGCGCCTTCGCCCATCTTCGGCGTGTTGCCGATGAGTATGCGCTTGCCGCCGCGGAAGTTCGTGTTGACGCCGTTGAAGTCGGCGAAAAGCGCCCTCTTGGCGTCCGCGTTTTCCGCGTCGTGTATGAACGCGATGTCGCTTTCGGGTATGCCGCGCTTGATGAGAAGCTGTTTCAGGTGCGCGTAGATGTTGAACCTGCCGCGCAGCATGTTCTCCACTGCGACGTCACCGTTGGCCTTCTCGTCCTGGTCTGCGTTTGCGTCTTCCTCTTCGGAGATTTCCTCCTCGGTTTCCTCGTCCTCTTCGCCGATGTCGTCGGTCGTTTCTCCTCGCTCCCCGGCAAACGGATTCTCAAAGCGGATGTCATAGCCGAGGACCGCGGCGTTTTCGTCAAGCCAGCGGTTTATGTCGAACGGCGTCCCGGCCGGCTCTGCCGCGTGAGACAGTCTCTTCTTTTCAATGTCTTCATCGGTATGACCGGCTACCGCTTTTTGGTATTCTCTCAGCCCCAATCCGCCACTCTTGTCCTTCTTTCCGTAGTCGGCCGCCGCTTGCGCCATTTCGTCGAACGCCGCATAGACGTCGGCAAGATTCTCCACGCCGCCCTGCGAGTGGTCAATGAACGGCTTGAAGGAAATTTCCGCACCATCGCTCCTCTTGGCCTGTCCATGACGGAAACCCTTGGCGTCCACGGCTGAAATGTAGAGCTGCCAATAGTTGCCGCTCTTCGTCGCAAAGCCGCCGTCGGCGGTCTTCACAACCTTGGAGAACTTCTTCGGCTTCGGCACGCCCGAATCGCAGAACACGAGCTGCGTTCCATCGAGAGTCGTATTGCCGTCCTTCGACACCTTGCCGGTCGATTCCTTCCAGAGACGGTAGATTTCGTCCGCGGCAGTCTCAAGACGCCTGTGTTCGCTCTTCAATCCGAGAAGAGACGGGTCGATGGCGACGAGACGCCCCTCGGTCACGACCTTGAGCGGATTGTCGATCTTTGGGTCGTACTTGCCCTTGAAGGAGTCGAGCCGCTTGTCAAGTTCCTCAACCTTTGCGACCTGTGTCGGGTCGGCGTCAATCTTGTGGACAATCGGCTTCCCGCCGATCATCTTCGGGCGCGGAATTTCAAGGTCTTCGTCCAGCACCACATCCGCGAACGAGTGGAAGAACTTCTTCATTTCCACGAGGTTCTGGAACTTGGCAAAGCGCGTCTTCTCCTGGTAGCCCTTACCAGACGCCCTCGGCATCGGCTTCGTCTCCACGACACCAAACGCCCTCGCCCAGTCGTCAAAGCGGCGGACGCCCATCTCCTGCATCTTCAGCGGGGAGAGGAAGCGCATCGTCGTGTACATCTCGCTGATGGAGTTGGAGATTATCGTGCCGGACGCGAAGATGACACCCTTGTCGCCGCCGTGCATCTTCGAGAGATAGCGACATTTCATCTCCATGTCCTGCGCCCTCTGCGAAACCGAGCCCGTGACGCCCGACACGTTCTGCATGCGCGTCGTGATGTCGAGCCCCTTGAAGTTGTGCGCTTCATCGACGAGGAGGTAGTCCACGCCAATGTTTTCGAACGGCACGGTGGAATCCTTCTTGGAAGCGTCGAGGAGCTTTTTCATCTTCTCGATCTTGCTGGCTATCTTCTTCTCGATCTTCTTGACGGCATTGCCCTTCTTGCCGTTCTCCCTCGCCTCGGCTTCCATCATTTCGCGCAAGTCTTCAATCTCGCGGCGGATGTACTCGGCCTGTACCTTCGGGTCCATGCCGATGAGCGAGAAGGACGAATGCGGCACGACGATGCAGTCCCAGTCTCCGTTCGCCGCCTTGGCGAGAAACTTGCGGCGATTGGCGGTCGCGAGGTCGCGCGAAGTCGCGACAAGAACCCTCGCGCCCGGGTACGCCTCAATGAACTCCTTGTAGACCTGGCCGGACTCAACCATGTGGTTCGGAACGGTCAACATCGGCTTCCTTGCAAGACCGAGACGGCGGAGCTGCATGCAGATCGAGAACATTTCGAAGCTCTTGCCCGCGCCGACGCAGTGCGCTATGCAGAGGTTTCCGCCGAGGACACCGCGCGCTATCGTGCGCTTCTGGTGTTCGTAGCCCGGCGTATTGGCACGCTCCTTCCACGTGTCGCTTATACCGTCGAGAGTGATGAGGTCGGGGTCCCACTTGCGCGGCACGTCATCGTTCATCAGGTCGTTGTAGGAGCGCATGACGCGCTCGGCGCGCTCGGGTGTCGCAACAAGCCACTTCGACATGGCTGCCGTGAGGTCGTCGCGGAGCGATTCCGCCTGTTGCGTCTTCTGCGGGTTGAGGACGTAGTGGTACTTGCCGCCACCGTCGTCGACACGATCCTTGATGGAGAGCGGCGAGCCGTTGAAGATGCGCTTCAAGAGCTCGTCAAGGCCAATCGGCGAGCGACGGGCGTACTCGGCGTTCACTATGTTGCCTTCGATACGCCACGAGTCGGCCTTTTCGTCATAGCCGACAGTTACCTTGCTGGGATCGCAACCGAATACGGCCTCGGCGAGAAAGTCGCGGTACATGTCGTTCGGAATGAACCGCTGACCCATCTGGTACTTGATCTTCGTCGCCGGCTTGTCCTCGGGCTGCACCTTCTCCAGCTCCTCGACGTTCTTTTTGAACATCGGATCGACTTCGGCAGCCGCCCTTGCCTCGCGCAGCTTGCGCCGCACGGATCCGGAAAGGTACTCGTCGCGGGTCTCAAACTCGCCTGTGGACGGGTTTTGGAAGACATGTCCGCTCTCGACGAGTTGCTTTTTAACGTCTTCGACCGAAAGCCCCGTCAGCTCGGCAATGCGCGGAAGATTCACCATGCCGCACTCGTTGAGCGAAATGCGAAGACCGTCCATCGGAGTGTCGGCCTTAGTCGCCTTCGTCGCTCCGAACAGCGTGCGCTTCTTAAGCGCGTCGGACTTGCGGAAGTTCGCCTTCTTCGTCTTTGGCTTGCCAGAGGGTGAAACGCCGTCGGGAACGAGATCGTATGCCTCAAGCTGCTGTAGCACGATGCCGTCCGCGTCGTCGAGGTCGAAGAGTTCGCGCATGGCCTTCTCGTTGTTGAACGACTTGTACCGCGCAATCATGGCGTCGTACGCCGCGTTGAGCGAAGCGCGCTTCATCTTCACATCGTCGTCCGTGCCATTCTTCTGCGCGTCAACGTAGGCGTGATATGCGTTGCGAAGGTCGATAAACTGCTTGACCGCGCCATTGAAGGTGTAGCCCTTGTCGGCAAACTTCTTGGGCCACTTTATCTTCGACGTGTCGAGCGGCATAAGCAAGTCGCCGTCACGCTTCACGATCTTGCCGTCCACAATGCCGATGTTGCCTCGCCGAAGCCCGCTCTTGTCCGCATCCAGCGAAATCGGGTCGGCATGCGCAACTTCCGTCGCGGAAACATACTTTAGCCCCTCGGCGGCTTTCTTAACGAGCGCGGGCAGCTCGGCGAGGTCCTTTGTGGCGATGAACTGGAGCGCGGGCTGTCCGCCGTACATCTTGTTGACGCCGAGCTTGACGGTCGCAAAAATCATATCGGGATGCTCGGCGAAGTAGCCGTTGATCCTGATACCATACATGTCGCCGTTCCTGGCGAACGCAGAGTTGTCCGCGGTGCCCTTCACCTTCTGGATGAAGATTATATCGGACGCGACTTCCGTTCCCGCGTTCTTAGACTGGTAGCTGTTTGGTAGCCTCACGGCGCCCACGATCTTGCCGCCGTTGTCCGAAAGATAGTGAATGAGCGACTTATCCATCTTGTCGAGCGTACCCGTCGAGGTTATGAACGCCGCGACGCCGCCGACGCGCAGACGGTCTACGCCGCGAGCGATGAAGTAGTCGTGAATCGGAAAGTTCTGCTTGTTGTACTCGGGGTCGTGCAGGTGAATCTGCCCGAACGGCACGTTCGAGACCGTCGCGTCCATGAAGCCGCGCGGAATCTGCGTTTCCTCGAATCCCTGCACCTTTACGTTTGCAAGTGGGTAGAGATGGCCGAGAATCTTGCCCGTGGTCTTGTCGAGTTCGACGGCGGTCCAGTTCGCCCCCATCTCGTAGTCGCCTGTGCCGATGAAGTTGCCTACGCCTGCGGACGTCTCAAGCATGCGTCCACCATTGAAGCCAGACTCCTTGAGTGCCGCGTGGATTGCGCGACAGACGTCTATCGTCGTATAGAACGCGTCGATGGTGGCGCGACTGACTGCGGCAAACTCCTCCGGCGTGAGAAGCTCGCGAAGCTGGACATAGTTGTCATAGCCCTTGATGCCGAAGCGAAGCTTCTTGAGCGCCGCCTGCGTCTGCACAGGAAGCTCGCTGGAAGGAACGCCGCCATACTTCTCGTATGCGTCCTTGTACTTGGTGTCGAGCGCCTGCGGAAAGCCGCCGAAGCCGACGTAACGGGCAAGCTTGGTCTTCTCTTCCGGCGTGGGCGTGCGCCCTTCGCCCTCGAGGTCGTTCAAAATCTTGATGACCTCGATGTTGTTGGCGATCTTCTCGCCTGGCGTAGAGTTGTTGAGCCACGCCTCGTCCTCGTCAGTAATGACGTAGTTGGACGGCTTGTCGGGACTCGCCTTGTGTGCGGCCTCCTCAGAGCTGGTCGCCTCTACTCTTGGCTGTACGGCGTCTGATGCTCCGGATTCCAGTCGTCCCCGAGATTCGCCGCCCTCAGCGCGTCGTCCACTATGTTCCCCTGCGTCCGAAGTTGGTAGTTCAGCTTCTTGATCGTCTCCCCGTCCGCGCTCTTCGTGTAGTTCGGAAACAGGCTGTCGTACTTCGCCTCCGACCACAGAAACGCTCTCTGCGCCTCGTTCTCCGTCGTTGTGTACAGGCTGATCTGCGCTCCCTTCGCCTTGTCGAGGAGCCACGTCCCCGCGTCCCCCCTCTCCAGATGCTGAAGCAGGAGCTGCGGATCGCAGTTCCGATACGCCGTCAGCGCTTGGCGCATTAGGCTTCCCAGATTGTCGTACATCGACATTTTCGCCACCTTCCTCGGCTGATACCGATATTGTACCATAAATTTCGTCGGCGCGTTCGTCGGAAACGCGTTCCAGCCCCTTTTGCTTGGCGACCGCGTTCCAGATGTCCTGTAGAACAGGCTTCGCGCGTTCAAACTTCGCGGGGTCGCTTTCGTAGATGTACGCGGCGAGGGACTTGAAGTCCTTGTGTCCGCTCTCCGAAAGAACGTCAACGAGCTTGCCGACGCCCGTGACGAGCCGACCGAACTTCTCGTAGTCGAAGCTCTTGTCGTCGAAGTCCACTCCGGCTTCAAGAGGCCCTGCGATGTCCGCATGAAGCGCGACGTAGCCGCCGTCCGCAGTGCGAGCAAGTTTCAGCGTTGCCTCGTCGACGACGATATGCGGATTCTGCTTTTCCCACAGCCTTTCGCCAAAGCGCTTGTCTGCGGATTTCGTAAAGCCGTTGTCCTTCAGGTACTTTTCGCGGTTCTCGAAAAGCGGATCCGCGCGAGCAACGACCTTCGGTCCGTTTGCGATCGCGTAGAGATTCCCCTTTTCGTCTTCGGCGTAGTCGGTGACTTCGTAGCCGCCGAATGCGGTGTTGATGCGGAGAATGTCGAGAAAAGCGTTGGCGGCTTTTCTGGGCGTCCCGTCAAAGATGGGGATTACGACGGTTCCGTCGGAGTAGTAGCGCCATCCGCGTTCGTTTGCCCGCTGGGACTTTCCGGCGACGACTGAGGCGAGAGGCCGTGCTCCCTTTCGTATGCCGTTTCCGCCTCGAACGTCCACCCCCTGTTGATTAGCTTGCTCAAGAGCTGCATCCGCCTCGAATTTTGTTCGTCCGTGACTGATTCCGGCGGCAAGCGCCCGATTGAAAGCAGTTCCTGATACTCTTGCGGCGTCAGGATATCTTTGGCTGGCTTTGACGTAGCTTCCATAGCCCCTTTCCTTGAGGGATGCTATTATAGCATTTTTCGCGCCGCCCTGCTCGTAGGCCGTTCCGCCGGGGTGGTACTTGTTGGCGTACCCCTGCGCCTGTCTGCGCGTGTAGCCGTGTGCCTGGACAATCTTGCCGTCCGGCATGAGGATGTCGAAGACTCGGCGCTCGTGCTTGTCGGGAGAAAGGTCTTTCGTGTCGAAGTCTATCGAATCGAGAATATCCTTGGCTTTTTTCTCGGCGTCGGCGTCTTTCAGCTTCACCGTGCGCTTCTTCGAGGGCGCAGAACTCTTCGGAGTCGGCTTTAACGGCTTTTCGGCTTTAGGTGTTTCCGTTTTCTGCTTCGGCGTTTCCGAAACAGGGGTTTTTGTTTCAGGAACAGCCGCTTTTGTTTCAGCGGAGGCGGTTTTTGTTTCAGGAACGGCCGACGCCGAAGTGGGTGTTTCCGTTTTGGAAACAGCCACCTTGCCCTCGCGCTTGGCCTTGATCGCCTCGACCTTCGCCCTTGCCGCCTCGCGCTTCCTCGCCTCGGCGTCAGCCTTTGCGTTTATCTCCTCGTCCATCGCTTTTACGTCTGCGTCTTCGAGGATGCGCGTTCCGGCCGGATCCCAGTAGTCGGCGCGTTCCGTGGCAAGGTCGTAGGCCTTTTCGAGTTGCGTCCTGTTGGTCTTGTCGGTGACGCCGAGCTCTTTTGCGTATTCGGCATTCAGTTCCAGCTTGCCCTCGCGGTTGAGAGCCGAGCGGATGTTGGAGGCGACCTCCGTGTAGCTGTTCGACTTGCGCTGGCGGTACTCGTTGCGCCTTTTCGTGAGCGCTTCCATCGCGAGAAAATCCTCGTCCTGGAAGAGGTCCATCTGCTCGCCTTGCAAGAGGTTCTTGCTTATCGCGCTGCCCTGGAGCTGGCGCGTCATTTCGCGGGAGTAGCCCGTGAACGCCTTGCCCTTCATGCCGCTCTTCGCGGCGCGTAGCAGAACAGACTGGATGAACGCATTACGCTCGTGCGCCCCTTTCGGGGCGGCCTGCGCGATAGTCGTCGCCTGACTGGGCGTTATAAGCCCTTCTTCGCCCGTGCCTCCCAGATCCGTTGCGCGGCGGACAGCTTCGGTAGCATCTGAATAAATGCTCCATGCAACGAGCCCTTTTCCTGAGAGGATTCCGGCTTTTTCTGCTTGCTCCCTGGTTGGCTTGGCGTGTTCGAAGAATCCGATGTAGTCATTGATTGTCCCTTTCTCGTCGTGGATGTTCGCCACGGCGTCAAAAATCGTGGCATGGTCCTTCGTGAAGCCGTCAGCCTCGCGGAAGACATAATATAGCATAGACTTGTTCAGCCGATCTGCCATTTCGCTGCGGTGGCGTCCGGTGATGACGGCGAGCTTGCCGTCCTTCGTGAGCCATACCGCCCCGATGCCGCCCATCGTCGGATGCCAATCGCCGGAAAGCGGCTTCGTGATGCCACTTGTGCGGTTTGCGTCCTTCTTCATATTCGGCAGAATCGCGTCGGAGCGGTCAACCTTCTTGGGATTCAACCGGACAACTGGCGCATCCTGCCCGAGAATCGACAGGAAATCAGACGATTCCGGCACTTTTTCGACAGCTTCCACGCCCGACATGTCCATCGCGTCGGCAAGCGTCTTGCGTTCCTCTTCGCTCAAAGGCGTTTTCGCCTGTGCGGCCACATCGTCCACAGACGCGATTTTCCGCTCCTTGGGCGCGTTTTCAGGCTCGGGGGTGTCCTCGTTCGTCTCGGCTCCCCCCTGCGCTCCTACGGGCTTGGCGGTGGCTTCTGCGACGACGGCAGGAGATGGGTTCTCGGGCTTGGAAACCGTTTCCGGTGTCTGGACAGGTGTCGGCGAGTGGGCTTCGGCCTCCTCCACGGCCGTATGATCTGCGTTCGCATTGGCGGGAATAAACTCAACGCCGCCATTTGCGGTCGCGCTTTCCCTCTCGATGCGGCTGGCAATGACTTCAAGGTCGGCGTCGTTCAGCTTGCCAACCTTCCCGAAGAGCGCGTGGGTGATCCGCTGTCCGATCGTCGGATTGTGCCCCCGCTTTTGAAGCCATTGTGCAAACGCCTCTTCACGGAGCTTGTCTTCGGGAAGTCTGCGGGCTTCGCCGCGGGCCTCGTTCATTTCGCGCATCTGGCCGAGAAGACGCCCGTACTCCGTGTCGGGTGAAACGCGCGACAGCATCTCCTGTCGCGCCGCCGGATCGTCCTTGCCGGCCGCGTGTCCCGATTCATGAGCCAACACGCGGTTCATATCCGACGCACTCTCGATGTTGTCGAGAACCATGACAACCGTCCCGTCCGGACACGTAAATCCGCCGGGGGTCTCTTTGCCGATCAAGGTGGGAGGATATGTCACCGTGCCGTCCTTGCCAGTGACGAACAGCTGGGAGACGTCCCTGATGCCGTGATAGTTGCCGTTCTTGGCAATTTCGCCCTGCACGACGCGGAACAGGTCGCCGACATGATCGGCTATCTCGGTAGGACGCTGAAACTTCGTCTGCGTAAGCTGTTCGGCATAACGGCGCTTCACGGCGTTGTCAAGCGCCTGTTTCTGGTTCGTGAGCGCATAGAAATCGGCACACCTCTTCGCCTCGTCGAAACTGTCGATTGTAAATATGCGCTCTGGGTGGATTTCGTCGCGGACTTCGTATGTTCCGTCCCCGACGTCGATCATCGTCACGCCGGATTTTTCGTCGTACATTTCGTTTACGACTTCCGTTTTCCCTGTTACGCCGTCGGTGCGAATCGCCTTGTTGAACTTAGCAACCGGCTTTCCGTCGGCTCCGGTTTCCGTCTGCATCTCAAAACCGCGCGGAGTTTCACCGTATGCCGAAACATCCTTCTGGAGCTTGTAGGTAGACTGCTTCGTAAGCTCGTCGGCCATCTTGCCGAGATAGCCGCCCGCCTTCTCAAGCGCCCCGCGCAGCGCGTCGGGATTATCGTTCATCGCATTCCAGGCGTTCGCAAACGCGGCGCGCTGGTCAAGCGACATCTTTCCGACCTGCTCCTTTGTAAGCCCGCAGATACTTTCAAGCTGGTTGCCGATGTCGCGCTTGGCGTCTATGTGCTGTATCGCCGTCTTCCCTCCGGCAACTGCCGTCTGAGCGCCCATCTGGAGAAGCATGGCCAGCATCGTGTTCCACTGTCCGCCAACCGTGTACTGCCCCCCTTCGTCGGTAAAGGCGTGCTTCAGCTCTTCCATGACGCCACGGTACTCGGAGTCCTTCTTTCCCCAACCAAGAACGTCGCTGAAGAAATACTGTACATTCTCTTCGGGAAGTTCCTCAAAGAGCATGTCGCCGAAACCCGTGACGTCAGTCAATCTGTTGTAGTTTTGGTAGACGCGGTTTGCCGCGCGCCCGATCTTGCCACCGTGCTTGCCGAGCAAAGAGAAGGTCTTTCCAGCAAGCGGCCGCGTGATTTCGCCGACCGTGTTCTCCAGGAGGTTCTCGGTGAAACTGTTTCGAAAAGCCTTTCCAAGCGTGTCGCCCTTGTCGCCCTCGGACGCCACGACGACATTGCCGTCCTGATCGAGAGCGTATTCGTCTCGCGCCATCTCGCGCACTCCCTGCGCCGTGCCCGACATTGTGGCCGGCATGGCCTTTGCCGCATCGACGCCGACCTTCTGCGCGGCAACCTTTGCAAATTCCTTTGCGCCTTCCGAAGTGAAAAGCCTTTTCAGGCCCTCCTTTGTCAGCAGGTTGAAGCCGAGCTTTGCGGTCTGCGCACCCTTCATCATCATGCCGCCAGCCGCCATTTCGCCAACATACCTGACGGACGGCATGCCGCCAACCACGATCTTGTCCGTGAAGCCCCTGTCCGTCTCGTCGAGTTTCTTGCGAGCCTCCTCCTGTGCTTCGACATGTTTCTTGAGCTCTGCTCCAACAAGCCCCTTAAGCCGCTCCTCAAAGTCTTTGCGCGATTCGCCGTCTTTTCGATAAGTTGGCCGTGAGCCCATGTTCATCGTGCGAAGCAACTCTGCCGCTTCGTCCGCCAGCATGTCATCGAGCGTATCGCGGCGATCCCCCATCATTGCGCCAACCATACCGCGCCCGAGCGCCGCTTGCTCAGGCGTCATTTCGCGACCGTTGACAACCCGATTCCGAAGATGTGGCTTGCCGTCGATGAAGTCCTTCATCCGCGTCAGACGATCCTTCTGCGTCTGTTCGAAGTCTCCGCCGGCGAACGGAACGAGATTTGCGAAGGCATAGCGGCCCGCGCTGTCGCGCTGACCCGTCTGCGCCTGCCATTCAAGCTCCATCAGCTCGCCTTTGCTCCGCTTCACCTTGTCGCTCTTTTCCGGTGCTTTAGGGGAGTAAACCGAAGATGTGCCGAGGGAGCCGCGAAGTTCGTCTTCGCTGATGCCGAGCTGCGCGGCAAGCTTCTTCTCGCTTTCCTTCGGCTTCGCGGGCTTCTTCTCGCTCTGCTTGTAGTCAGGAGTGCCGAAGTCCTCGTTTTCGGCGACAAAATCGGGCTGTCCGAAGTCCTCTTCCTGCTGGATGAAATCGGGCTTCGAGAAATCTTCTGCTTCCATCGTGCCTTCTCCTTACGGCTTTACGAACTTTTTCTTTTCCGGATCCCACTTCCACCCCGCCGCAAGCGCGCGTTTCGCCTTGCCGTTGGTGTAGCCGGGATAGTCGGTTGACTGCGCATTGTCGTCCACACTATTATCGCCCGACTTTATCTCGCCTTTATCCGTACCCGACTGCGCCTGCCCCCCGGCATACTTCTTCTTGAGCGACTCGATGCTGTCGAGATACTCCTGCTGGAACTGCGCTTTCTTCTCGGCCGGAAGACCGGAAAAGACCTGTGCGGCCTCTTTGTGTCCGTCCTGTGCGAGCTGATATGCAAAAATGTCCTCTTTCAGCTGCTGCGACTTCTCGCCCCTGTCGATTCGCGCCTGGAGCTCCTGTCGGCGAATTTCGAGCTTGTCCTGCTCGATCTTCAGCTCTGCCTCGCTCTTGCCGCCACCCTTCGGCGCGACCTGCGCGACTTCGAGATTGCCCTTGTTCTTCAGTTCCTGGACTTCCTTCGCGCCCTCGGCGCGCACCTGCGCCGCCTGTACGCTCGCGGGCGTGGTCGCCCCGACCTGCCACTTGAAGGGATTAAGGCCGCCGAACTCCGACACGGTAGACGCGCGGGCGTCCGCCTCGCTGACGTTGTTGAGCGTGGCGAACGATGTCGAGAACTGGTTCATCACGCGCCCAAGATCGAGTGGAACGAGCGACTTTGACGCCTTGGAGCCATCGCTCTTGTTCACGGACATGTAGAACGCGGGGTCGGCAATCGGCTTCCCGTTGTCGTCAACCTGCACGTATGCGGCGATTTTCGACAGCGAGGACTTGCGCCCCATCGCTTCGCTTTGCGCGTTCGCGCGCTCGATCGACGAGCCGCCCACGGAAACGACGCGGTACTTCTTACCGTTGTGCTCCTTAATGTCACCAAGACCTTCTTGCATCAGAAGCCGGAGCGCGTTCTTAGCGGCTTGCGCCGTCGTGAAATTTCGCTCCGCCCTCTGCATCTCGCGCTCCTTCTGGCTTTTCAGCATGAAGTCATACGACTGCTGTCCACGCGTTTTCGCCTCGGCGAGCCGCGCCGCCTTCTGCTGTTCGATGGCATCAGCCCACGACGTGGCCGTGCCCTGGTTGGGCGAAATGCCAGAAGAAGCCGCCTCCATCATCCTAAGAGACTGCGGCGCTTCCACCGCGTTGCCCTTCAAGTCCTCCCACGTCGTCGCACCTGTCTTCTGGTCAACGACGCGTACATAGCCGCCGAACGTCGTGCGGCCCTTGCCGTCACTGCCGATAACGGTCTGCGGCTGTTGTGGCTGTTGCTGCCGTGTGGGTGCGGCTGGAGACGCCGGAGCTGCTGGCGCGGCTGGCTGGGCAACCTTCTCCTTCATCGCGTCGATCTGCGCCTGCGGGACACGAGCCGCGGCGTCCTGTGCGTCCGTAATGCTCGGTGCACGGCCGATCTCGGCGACGCTCTCCTGGTACGCCTGGTCCGGCGTCAGCTTGTTGATACGCTCAAGTTCGTCAACAATGTCAGGTTTGTTTTCCATTTCAGTCCTCCTCGTCTTCGTTCATCCAGTCGGCCATTTGGTTTCCGAACGACACGCTTTCCTGCACGGACTGCCCGTCGTTCATGTCGATTCCTTCGGGAAGCTCCACCCGGTAACCCCCGTAATCATATCCGCTTACGTTTGACTTGCCGAGTGCAGAGCGTGCTACCGTAAATTGCGGAGCCGTCTGCACTGGCGCGGCCGGAGCGGGCGCAGGCGCTGCAGGCGTCGGAACTTGCGGCTGTGGCGCATTTGCCGCACTACCGCTTATAACTCCCCGCATCATGTCTCCTATGGTTTGCTGCTGCGGCTTCTGTTGCGGCAAACCGATTGCGTCGGCCCTTATGCCGCGCATCAGCTCGTTTACGACGCGGCGCGCGCCATCAAGTACGATCTGCTTCTGCGATGCGTAGGGGTCTGTCTGCGTTGGCGTGGCGGGCTGTGTCTGCGGTTGTCCGCCGAATCCCTTGCCGGGCTGCGCCGTCGCACTCTCGACGGATGTAGGCATGTCTTGTTCGTTCATCGCTTGTTTTCTCCTTTCTAAATGTAGGTGACGGGCATTGACTTCCAGTTCCACTCCGCGCGGACGGCGAGGTGGCGCGACAGATCGACGACGAGCTCGTCGTCGTTTGGAAGTGTCGCAGCACTCCCGGACGGTGACTTCCCGTAGTAGTAGTAAGTGAAAAACTCATGAATCGTCAAATTCATCGTGCCGTCTACACTGTACGCCCATACAACATATTCATCGCCTCCACGAGTTATGCAATAAGGCAGGTAATAGCTGTAGACCGCACCCGCTGGCGCCGCCCCGCCCGGCGGCACTATGACTGCCTCCCATCTTCCGCCGTTGTTAACGTAGTAGATTTTAGGCGAAAGATCGCGATGATACCAAGCGTGATGCGTCACACCGTAGATGTTGTCTCCGTCGTCCGGCTCTTCCCCTGGCGCCCCGTGCGGAAAAATGCCGAGTAGGCTCATTGGCAACGTGCCGCCGACCTCTGTCGGCATTATTATGCTGTAGTTCGGAAACTCGATCAGCGAGGTGACGAGCTCTTCGACAGAGGCGGAAGGCGCTTCTGTCGGATCCCCACCCGACATGTTCGCCGATCCGACCATTAGCCGCCTGAAAATCTTTCCTGTTGGGGCGCGTTCGCCGGATCCGTTCGTTCCGCGCGTCGCCCTGTAGCCGCCAGCTCCATCATGCATGCTGCTGTCGGCCACATAGTTGTAATAACCTGCTTGCCGAGTAGTTTGGTGGCTTTCATCGTAAGATTCCACGAGTTCGTCCCTGAACCTCGCCCCGATCGCGGTCTTCTCCGCCTTGACGTAAGAGCCGTCGATAACCGACCGAGCGGGCCAAGGAGAAGTCCTGCTCCCGACCGCCGGATTTCCGGTCATTATGAGCGCGCGAAGATACGAACCGTCAGCTTCGGCAACAGGATGTGTCTCGGACGAGACGACGGTCAGGCTTATCGAACGGGGATATTCCGAGGCATCCTCTTCTGGGCTTACACCTCCATCCCAAACGACTGTGGCATCTCCGTCCTCGATGAGCCTCCGCAGGATGTCCGTAATGTCCCTTCTATACCCAACAAGCCCCCCCAATTCTCTAAGGGCCTGCGACGCAGCCGAATAATCCTTGAGGGCTTGGATTATAGTCGCGTCGGAAGTCACGCCGTCCCAGCTAAAACCCCCGCCAGAGTAGTACACAAGTGCGCCCAAGCTTGTCATACCAGAGCAATCGTAGCTCAACAAAAGATCTTTCAACTGCATCAGCAGATCATCGGCGGCCGGATCGGTGAACGAAGATCCTACCGGAACCGCGGTCCACGTAGCTTTGCCAGAACCGCCGGACCATACAATAAGCTCTACTCGGCCTCCTCCGTGATTCTGCCATATCCCGTCAAGATACGACTTGATAATCGCACGCACTGCGTTAGCGTCCGCATTGCTCTGAAAATAATTTCCAAGGGCAGTTTCATATCCCTGCGGCAACTCTCCAGAACTCTGGTTCACTATATTCAGGGAGGCCGTAAGCGAGGAAATGGACAAATAGTATGTAATTCCGCCATTGTACGTATGCTCGCGACTCCACTCGCCGTTCGTAGACCACGACACGTCATGCGACCATTCGAGCTTGTTTGTGTACACAGCCACGTCGGTTTCGGTATCGTCGCTGTCGGTAGTCAGCGAGCCGTCCCAATTAACTGTGAACACCACCGTTCGTGTTGTGACAAGATGAGGTGCTTTAACCTCAACCTTCATTTTCGCCCAGTTAGCCCAAAAGCAACCAAGAAGAATCTGATAAATACGGAGAAGGTCTATGTTGGGTCTTGCGGTCGGTTTTCGCGTCTCTTGATTTGTTCCGGCCTCCATCGGAGACCAAGAAATGAGAGCAACCGCCTTTTCGACGGGCAACGATGCAATGTGTTCGTTTTCTACGATGCTTAGCATCCAGGATTCAGCCACTATCAGCTTAAGCTGGAGATAGCCGAAAATTCGCCCCCACGATTCAGTCTCATACGCGAAATCAAAAATAAGCTTTGAAAGCATATATGCCGTCTGGTATCCACGATCCCAACCATGAAACACCAAGTCATGCACCTCCTTAGGAACTACATCGTAAAGATATAGATTGTAAGTTGTGTCCCACCCGGAATCATACAAATCAACAAGGGTTCCATATTCCCCGAAATTGCCAACTGTTCGACATATCGAGGGATAGATCACGACGTCGGCGTAGTCTTCGGACGCCGCATCGCGCGGCCAAAGCACCTCCGGCTGCGAACTCGACAGCGAGTTGATACCGTCGAAAATCGCCCGCCAGAATTCCAATGGCGCATAACGCTTCTCCGTTCCGAGCATGGACCGCATCGCCGCCGTCGCAAGGAGCCGCGGAAGATCAACCTTGGCGTAAACCTGGACTGGCGGATCCTGATTTCCCCTACCAGAAAACTGTGCCGTCGGAAGGACTGTGAGCGACGGAAGCGAAGAGGTAATCTGATACGGCAGAACGGCGCGTTCGAGCAGCGCGTCCGCCATCTCCGCAAGCGCCGCGTGAAAGCCGAGGTGGTTGCGGAGTCGCGTCGGCGTCCGTCCCAGAAGATAGTGCGCGGCGGAGCCGTCAGTGATCGCCGTCTTGAGGCGATTCGACAGCGAGAGGAACACCCCCGCGACGCTCGGAACAGTGAACGTCACGATCCGCTACCTCCCGAAGCCGAGCTGTTCGTCAAAAATGTTTCAAGCGCCCCCGTAGTCGGCATTCTACGCAAGTCCATCGTTATGCTCGAATGCTCGTCCTCATCCCACGCGAGAACGTAAATCGGATAAATTACATAATCGAGGCTCTGCTGTGCGCTCATCAATGCTGCCTCGTCGTTATACGCGACGAGCTCGATGGAAATGCCGGAGGATCCACCGGAAGACGAGGCGGATGTCGGAACAGATATTTTCACAGCCACGATCTTCTGTCCGTTCGATGCTGGATTTTCATGGCCACCGGACGGATTCGAGATGACCGTGAAGCCACCGACCTGGACATACCCCTTACCAAAGCCATCGACGCCGCTCTCCCCATACACGGGCTCAAAAGGCCCGGGAAGCGCCCCCACGCCGAGCGTGACGCACGACGTGCAGATATCATACTGGTTGCCGTCGTTTTCGGCCGAACCGAAACGGCAGACGCGGAAGTTGAAAAGAGCACCTTCCTTTGTTTCCTCGTCGTCGAACTCCACCTTGTAGCCGCCCGTCGAAGACGCGTCCTGCGTGACGTGGGCATAGAGGGCGTCCGGCATGTCGTTTGGGTCGAGACAATCGAGCGGGACCGTGTGATTCGTCGTGTCGGCGTCCGCGATTTCAATCTCGTGTCCGTCAACAAGAACGCATCCGGGTGGCGCGAAGATGTAGTATTCGTCGGCCTCGGGATCGTAGCCAACTGTAAAGGGGCGCTGCATCAACGCTTCGGCTTCTGTCATTTACCGCCTCCTTCCGCATCCTTGCGAGCCGCCGCATCTGCCGCCTCCTGTGCTGCCGCAGCCCTTCTCGCCTCGTCAAGCCGGGCTATCTCGTCCTTCATCGTCTCGGGTGTCACGCCCTGCATCGCCGCGGCGGTCGCAATCGGCATGTTCTTGAGAGTCGCGATCAGGTCCTTGTGGAACTTATCGTTATCCGCGCTCGTGTCGCCACCTCCAGCGAGAAGAGCCTTTGCCGCCTTGCGGAAGTCCTCCTGCGAAAACTCCTTCCACTGGTGATTGCATGACTGTGTACAGATCACCCATGCACCCGGCGGCTGCGTAAGTTCAACCCACTTCCACTCCGCAAGCTCGTTTCCGTCCTTGTCCTTGTATCTGCTTATGAGTTGAGTGCACATGACGCCACTTGTTGTGCGGCCAATATCCGCGCGCTGCCAATCTGAAACATAGTCGGTGTATGCATCACCCTTGATGTGGTGAATCTGAACAGTCCATACACGATGCTTGAAGCGTCGCGTGCGTCTGCTGTATACGATTTCGTAAAACTTTTGGCTCGCACCGTGCTTGATAAACTTGAGATCTCCAAACGTAACCTTATATGGGGCATTCGTCAAGTAACTTATCACGCCGTC
>Ga0310696_10000612_pt1 | contig 54461 bp, 36 predicted proteins | sample AusTroGonzalo_MG_4_FD_203885 | JGI IMG/M metagenome (GOLD analysis project Ga0310696, IMG submission 203885) | Bovine rumen microbial communities from tropical cattle in Woodstock, Queensland, Australia - Gonzalo_02 (v2) (version 2) | ecosystem: Host-associated > Mammals > Digestive system >...
CTGGAAAGACAACAAAAAGCAGGGATAAGGACTAGAGTCAACCCTAACTAGTAATAACGTTAAACCAGAGTCAACTTCTATCAGGGATAGACTCCAACCGGAGTCAACCTAAATCCGGAAAGGACAATCCTTCGACCGCAGGTGGAAGGTTACGGCCGTTTTTGCTGAAAATGCCCACATCCTTCGACCGCCGGTGGAAGGATAATAGGGAGGGTGGGGCTTCGGAGTTTAAAGAAAAATGCATATAGTTGTAACAGCAAGATAGCTAACACATATAGAGACAGATAAGTCTTACCGTCAATCGTCTCCGAATTGCGAACTCTGATTGAACAGATTGACGGGAAAGGCCGTGCTTTTGGCACGGCCCGTTCCCGCAAATGTTCAAGGCCTTCGCAAGCCCGGAGACTAGGGAATGGGTCGTGTCATTATCATTATACCTCGGTAAGCTTCGCGTCGGCTGCCGGAGTGTGATTTTTCTCATGCACCGGCGGCTATTATTATGCTTTTTCTTCGTATCTTGCAATGGATCAAATCTTTGATGATGCGTAGATTCTTTTTATTCTGTGCTCTGCTGGCGGTTGGATGTACTTCGTCGCTGGAGCGGCGACTGGACAGTGTCGACCGGATGATGAACGAACATCCGGCGGATGCCCTTGCATCGCTGGACTCCATCGGCGACATCCAGATAAAGTCTCTTCGCCAAAGGGCGCGCTATGCGCTTTTGCGCTCAATAGCTCTGGACAAGAATTATGTGGACTTAAAGACGGACAGCGTCATTGCTCCTGCCGTCCGATGGTACAGCCGCCATGGCAGTCCATACGAGAAAGCGCGGACGTTCTATTATAAGGGAAGGATAGAGTACAATTCCGGAGATTACCCTGCAGCGTCAATAGACTTTATTGAGGCCGAGTCGCTTTTCCCGAAGTTTGATGATGACTATCTAAAAAGGCTTATCCTGATATCAAAAGTTTATACGAACAATAATACACTCTTTTACGAAGATAATCTCAGCCTGCTCAATCGTGCGAAGGAGCTGCTCCCGGCAAGAGACTCTTCCGACCAGAGATATCAAATAGAACTCGCCATTGCCACATATTATAACAATATGCGCCAATGGGAGCAAGCGGACTCGGTTTATACTGCCATCGAAAATGCCGTCGACCATGACAGCTCCGTGTATCCGCTCTGCTTGCGCAACCACGCCAGGCTCCTGATAAACAGTGAAATAATGGACCCGGAGCGCTCTTATCGGCTGTTTCAGGCGGCTTTGTCAAAAGGAGCGAAGCTCTATCCCGAAGATGTCCTCGCTTATTCCGTCGCCATCTATCATCAGGGGCGAAAAGCTGAATCCGCAGAATTAATCGACCGGATTGAGGCCATCGGAGGTTATGCTTCCCAGGTGGCGAATACCCGTTATAGGATAGCAGTCCTGGAAGGGCGATTGACGGAGGCTTTGGGTTATCAACGGGAAGCATATGCGCGACAGGATTCGGTAATCTCCTCGATCTGGAAGAAATCGGTTCTAAAAGCCCAGAGAGATTATTACGAAGAAGCCTCTGCTCGGGCATTGGAGCGGTCACGGTCTTTGCGCATCCTGATCTGGCTTTTGGCGGCACTGTTTATTTCAGCCCTGATTGCCGGAGCTGCAGTTATTTCCAAGCGTAAGGCTATGCAGGAGACGGAGATAGCCCGACTAAGCGGCATCCTTCTACAGACAGAGACGCTTCTGAGGCAGGATGAAGAAGAAAAGGAGGATTATAAGGCTAAGTATATCTCGAAATTCAAAGGGCAGTTCGTCACCTTGCGGAAAATCGTTGAGGATTATATGGGGACAAAAGGCCGCTCCGACCAGAAGGATTATGTTTTCAGGAAAGTGGCGGATATGGCGAGTCTCGTCAGCGACGATAGTGAAGGTAACCGTCAGTTCGAGCAACAACTTAACCGTGAGCTGGGAAATATCATGGCCAATTTCCGCAATGATTTCCCGAACAAGGACGAGTCAACATATCGCTTTGTAAGCTATCTCATCGCTGGATTCGACCCTCCGGCTATCTCCCTGCTCATGGGTTATTCCATTGGATTCATCTACAAGAAGAAGTCCCGTTTGGTCTCGGAAATATCGCGGTTACAGTCCGCCCATAAAAGCCAATATCTTGACTTTCTGAGATAACCTCCTGATTATTAGCGCGTTGATATATCGGGCTGATAATCAACCCTTTAGCACAGGTGGTATGAAAAAATAAGTGTCATTTTTACAAGGCGACGATAATATTCTGAATAGCAGTCTATTACGACCGGAGGGGCAACCCTTGTTGGTAAGATTATTCTGCACAAAACCGGAAGATTTCCCGGAAATTTCACAGTAACTTTGCTAGGAACCAAAAACTAATCACCATACTATCAGCGGACACGCATGATTATGAGACGCTTCTTCATTATTTCTGCAGTTTTGGCCCTGGGCATAGCATTGGTGTCTTGTGAGAAGTTGCCCTCGGGTGGAAAGGTCCCGGAAGGGGCCGTTGATCTTGGCCTTTCAGTTTATTGGGCCTCCAGCAATCTTGGCACGGAGTACGAGTTGGTGGAGGGCTACAGGTATGCCTGGGGTGAGACAGAAACCAGGAGAAGTTTCGACAAATCCGATTACAAGTGGTATTCCGGCGACCCTCCCGTCCTGACCAAATACACTTCGGACGCATACAGCGGCACCGCGAGCAAATATGGCGTCAAGATAGATAACAAGTCCAGGCTGGACCGTGAAGACGATGCGGCGCGGGTCCGCTTGCAAGGAAAATGGCGTATGCCCACCGGAGCTGAGGTGAAGGAGCTGATGCACGAATGCAAATGGATCTGGGTGGATGAGAAAACAAGCTATCCAGAGATAGGAGCGGAGGTCCAGAGGAAAGGCTACAGGGTCGTAGGCCCCAACGGGAACAGCATATTCATTCCAGCCACCATGTACAGCAGTTCTTCCGGTTTTTATTTCTCGCTGTGGTCTTCTACCCTCAGCATAGACAAGCCGGAGCGTGCCTGGGCCTTGTATGCCAATTCCAGCGGGGCTTCCTATGTCGCCCTGCCGCGTCATGAGGGACACCCGATCCGGCCTGTTTACGGAAGATGATACAGCCGTGGACAGGTATTCAACGAGAAGCAGGAGTTGATTATTTAACAGCTTCCTTCGACCGTCGGTGGAAGGTTACCGCCGTTTTTGCCGAAAATGCCCACATCCTTCGACCGCCGGTGGAAGGTTAAGGTCCTTTTTGCTGAAAATGCCCACATCCTTCGACTGAAGGTAGAAGGTTGAGGCCGGTGGCAGATGGAAGGGGGCGTGTTTTGTAAAGTGAGAGGTGAGGGACGGTTGTGGGGAAATGAGGATACGGAGTTTCGAGAATAATGATTAACTTTGTATGATTAGGCGAAACGGCTGTTTTTCATGAGAGAAAGCAGTGACGGGAGCGATTAAGGATACAAAAATGGCGAAGACGAAAGAAAAGGACCCGATGACTCCGATGATGAAGCAGTTCTTCAGCTTCAAGGCACAGTGCCCTGAGGCTGTGCTGCTGTTCCGTTGCGGCGACTTCTACGAGACGTACGGAGAGGATGCGGCCATCGCCAGCAAGGTCCTCGGCATCGTGCTGACCAAGAGGTCGAGCGCGATGTCCGACGCCATTCCGATGGCCGGAGTTCCTTACCACGCCATCGACGCCTATCTTCCAAAGCTGATAAGGGCGGGCTACAAGGTAGCCATCTGCGACCAGCTCGAAGACCCTAAATTTGCCAAGAACATAGTCAAGAGGGGAGTGACGGAGATTGTCACGCCCGGAGTGGCCTTCGGCGAGCAGATGCTGGTGCAGAAGGAGAACAACTTCCTGGCTGGACTGTTTTTCCACGGAGAGAGTTGCGGGGCAGCATTCCTGGACGTGTCCACCGGCACGTTCAAGGTGGCTCAGGGCACGGCCGACTATGTCGGCACGCTGCTGGCCTCCTTCGCTCCGAAGGAGCTCGTCGTGCCGCGCGGCTACGAGAAGCACGTCAGGGAAAGATATGGCTCCCAGGCCTATATCACCACCCTCGACGAATGGGCTTTCGTGTTGGATTCTTCCGAAGAAAAGCTTCGTAAACAATTGGGGGTCAAGTCCCTGAAGGGATTTGCCGTAGGCCCCTGCCCGCTGGGCGTCTGCGCCGCCGGCGCGCTGCTCGTCTATCTCGAGCAGACGCACCACGCGGGCCTGGGCAACATCTGTTCGATCTCCCGCATCGACGGATCCCAGTTCGTCTGGATGGACAAGTTCACCTTCCGCAATCTCGAGATATTCGGGTCTGCGGCGGGCGCCGAGGGGACTTCGCTGGTCGATGTAATCGACCGCTGCAGTTCCCCGATGGGCGCCCGCCTGCTCCGCCAGTGGCTTTCCATGCCGGTCCTGGACCTGGACGAACTGAATGCCCGTTACGACGTGGTGGAGCATTTCGTGAAGGAAGACGGCGACCTGAGGGAGCTCCAAGAGCTGATGTCCAACGTGGGTGACTTGGAACGCATTCTTTCGCGCGCCGCGACCGGCAAGATCCTGCCGCGAGAGGTGATGCAGCTCGGGCGCTCGCTAGACCAGATGGAGCCGATCGCGGCGCTGTGCCGCGGCCGCGGCGTGGCGGAGCTCGACCGAATGGTCGGGGAGCTCCGCGGCTGCGGCGGCCTCCTCGGCGACATCCGTCGCACGATGGCCGCCAGCCCCGCCGCGCAGCTCGGCAAGGGCGACATCATCGCCCTCGGCGTGGACCCCGAGTTGGACGAGCTCCGCGACATCTCCCGCGGCGGCAAGGACTATCTCCTGCAGATGCAGCAGCGCGAGATCGAGCGTACGGGCATAAGCTCCCTGAAAATTGGCTACAACAATGTCTTCGGATACTATATCGAAGTCCGTAACACCTTCAGGGACAGCGTCCCCGAGGAGTGGATACGCAAGCAGACGCTCGTTAATGCCGAGCGCTACATCACCGAGGAGCTGAAGACTTACGAGGAGAAGATCCTCTCGGCCGAAGGCCGCATCTACGAGATAGAGAGCCGCATCTATACCGACCTGGTAAAGGAGATACAGGGATATATCCGCGACATCCAGGCCAACTGCCAGGTGCTGGCGCGGCTGGATGTCCTGGCGGGCTTTGCCGACCTGGCGGCCGACAGCCGCTACTGCCGTCCGGTAATGACGGACGGCCTCGCACTGGACATCCGCGCCGGCCGCCATCCCGTCATCGAGAAGATGATGGGTCCCGGTGAAGAGTATGTCCCCAACGACGTCTATCTCGACGCCGAGCAGCAGCAGATCATCATCCTGACCGGTCCGAACATGGCCGGTAAGTCGGCCCTGCTGCGCCAGACGGCACTCATCGTGCTGATGGCGCAGATCGGCTCCTGGGTGCCGGCCGAGAGCGCCACGATAGGGTATTTCGACAAGATTTTTACCAGGGTCGGAGCCTCGGACAATATTTCCCGCGGCGAGTCCACCTTCATGGTGGAAATGCTGGAGACCTCGATGATAATGCACAACCTCTCGGAGCGTTCGCTGGTACTCCTTGACGAGATCGGACGCGGCACTTCCACGTATGACGGCATGTCGATAGCCCGTGCGCTGGTGGAGTACCTCCACGAGCACGGCAAGCGTGCGAAGACACTCTTTGCGACTCATTATCACGAGCTTAACGACCTGGAGAGCATCTATCCTCGGGTCAAGAACTTCCATATTGCGGTGAAGGAGGTCGGGAAGCAGGTCATTTTCCTGCGCAAGCTCAAGGAGGGCGGCGTGGCTCACAGTTTCGGTATCCACGTGGCCCGGCTGGCCGGGATGCCGCGCGAGGTGCTCGACTCCGCCGAGCGCACACTCGCGCAGCTCGAGGGCGGCTCCTCCGCCAAGGTTTACCTCCCCTCATATACTCCGATTGGGAAAAAGGATGCCGGCCTCGCTTCGTCCGGAGAGGGGGCATGCCCACTTCGGATTCAGGCTCCTTCGGAGCGTCCCGACCATATCCGGGTGAATGTGGGCCCTGCCCCCTCTCCGGACTCGTCTTCGGCAGTCGGAACTCCGGAAAGCACCCCGGGAACTGTCGGTCTTGCCCCCTCTCCGGACTCGTCTTCGGCAGTCGGAACTCCGGAAAGCACCCTGGGAACTGTGGGCCTTGCCCCCTCTCCGGAAGGGAAAAAACCATCTGCGCCCCCCGAGATCGAACCCGGATTCCAGCTGTCACTGTTCCAGCTCGACGACCCTACGCTGAGCGCCATCAGGGACAAACTGAACGCCGCCGACCTCGACAATATGACCCCCATGCAGGCATTCGACCTGCTCCGTTCCATGAAAGCCGAATTAGGACTGTAGAATATGAGCAACAGACTGAAGAAAATACTTCCCTATGCGCTCGTCGCGCTGTTTTTCCTGCTGGTCGCCTACGCATTTGTGCCCCAGGTGCTGACCGGCAAGATAGTCAACCAAAGTGACATATCCGGCTTTGTCGGCATGTCGCACGAGATGAACGAGTGGAACAAAGCCCATCCCGACGACCCTACGTCGTGGACGAACTCCATGTTCGGCGGCATGCCCACCACCACCATCTCGGCGCCGCGCAAGGGCGACTGGACGCAGCCCATCTACGATGCGCTGCTCACGGGCAAGCGCCCCGCCACTTACCTCTTCATCGCCATGCTGGGAATGTTCCTCCTGCTGCTTACGCTGGGCGTGGACATCCTGCTGGCGGCGGGCGGAGCCGTCGCAGCCGCATTCTGCTCATACAATCTCCAGATCATCCAGGTCGGCCACAACACCAAGATGCAGGCCATCGCATTCCTGCCCTGGGCCCTGGCGGCGTTCATTTTCACTTACAAAAGCGCGATCAAAGGGCGCAAGGGCTGGAAGGAATGGCTGCCTAAGACAGTCCTGGGCGCAGTGCTTTTCGCATTTGCGGTCAGCTTCCAGGTCAAGGCCAACCACCAGCAGATCACCTACTACCTGGCGCTGATGCTGGTCATATACGCGCTGGTGCTGTTCGTGCGGCTGGTGGCCGACAAGGCCCGCAGGGGCTCGCTCGGCCGCTTCTTCGCCGCCTCGGCCCTGCTGGTCGTGATGGGCCTCGCCGGCATCGCCACCAATGCCAACAAGCTGGTCCCGGTGTACAAGTACACGGCCCAGTCGATGCGCGGCGGCTCCGAGCTCGCTTCCGCGAGCAATTCCGAGTCGGGCGGCCTCACGCTGGACTACGCCACCGCGTGGTCCTATGGCTGGGAAGAGCTCCCCAACCTCATGATCCCGAACTACAACGGCGGCTCGTCCAGCGGCTCCATCAATCCGAACCGCTCCGAGATGGCTCAGCTGCTCAAGGACTTCGGATACAACAATTACAGGACAATGGCCAAGGCCCTGCCGTTCTACTGGGGCCCCCAGCCGTTCACGGCGGGCCCGATGTACATGGGGGCCATCACGGTGTTCCTGTTCATCCTGGGCCTGTTCCTTTGCCGGCCCCGGGACAAGTGGTGGGTCATTATCTGCACCGTGCTGGCCATTTTGCTGGCTCTGGGCAGCCATTTACTTTGGTTTACGAAGTTCTTCTACGACCATATGCCTTTCTACAACAAGTTCAGGACGGTGTCGATGGCGCTGGTCGTGCTTCAGACGACTCTGCCGGTACTGGGCTTCCTGGCCCTCGACCGAATCCTGAAGGGAGAGGTCGATGCGGAAGTTTTTCGTAAGAAAGGCATCATCGCCTTCGCGATAACGGGCGGCTTCTGCCTGCTGATGCTGCTGCTCCCGTCGCTGGCCGGTTCGTTCACCGGAAGCGTCGACGAAGGGCAGCAGGATGTCGTCGTCGAAGCCTTGCAGGCCGACAGACGCTACCTGCTCAGGATGGACGCGCTGCGTTCGCTGCTGCTGATCGCCGCAGCGTTCGCGCTGCTCCTTTGGGGCTTTTTGCAGCCGAAGGGCGCGGCGGAAGGCTCCGGGCAGGCGGCGGAGGATGTCGACGAGACGGTCAAGGCGGAACGCCGGGCAGCGGCCTTCGCCCGCCGCCGCCTGGCCGTGCTGCTCGTCTGCGCCCTGGTCTTCGTGGACCTCTTTGCCGCAGGCAAGCGTTATCTGTCTGCAGATGATTTCGTTACGCCGAGGGCATTCAATAACCAGTTTGCCCTGACCACCGTTGACGAGCTCATTCTGGAAGACAATGACCCTTCTTACAGGGTCCTGGACGTCACGGTCGATCCTTTCAACAGTTCGCGCCGCTCCTATTGGCACAAGAATATAGGCGGATACAGCCCGGCCAAGCTCCAGCGCTATCAGGAGCTCATCAACGCTTACCTGATCGATGAGATCCAGTCCATTTTCGACGTCGCCAACGATGCCGTTACCGTAACAGACCTCGAAGCCGCTCTTCCGGAGCTGCCGATCCTGTCCGCGCTCAATACGAAGTATATTATCGTCGGTGACGAGACCATGCCGGTGTATAACCGCTATGCCTACGGCAATGCTTGGTTCGTGGACGGAGTCGTTCCGGCGGCGACGCCCGACGATGCGCTCGCGCTGATTGACTCCACTGACCTGCGCTCCGTCGCGGTCCTGGAGAGGGCCGACGCCGCGGCAGTCAGCGGCGTCACCCTGGACACCGCCGCTCCCGGCGACACCATCGCGATGACTTCCTACGCCCCGAACGAGCTGCATTTCCATTACAGTCTGTCCGGGGACAGGCTCGCAGTGTTCAGCGAAGTGTACTATCCGGAAGGGTGGCACGCCCGCCTGGCGGACACTGGAGCGGAGATCCCGGTGCTTCGCGCCGACTGGATCCTCCGCGCGGCAGTCCTGCCCGCGGGCGAGCATGACCTGGTCATGCGCTTCGACCCGCAGTCGGTCTCCCAGAGCGCCGCAGTGTCGCGCGCTTCGTCTATAAGCATCATTCTCCTCCTGCTGCTTGCGGCTGCAGGACTCATCGTTGTCAAGTCTGAGAAAAAGGATGGAAGTCAGGGCTAAGAAAGCGTTGGGGCAGCATTTCCTGACGGACCAGAGCATTGCACAGGCTATAGTCCGGGCGCTGCGGGAGGACCCTGCCGCTCCGCGGGAGGTCCTCGAGATAGGCCCGGGCATGGGCGTCCTGACGCAGTATCTTCTCAAGCGGGAGGATCTTGATCCTATGATGATAGAGATTGATACAGAGTCTGTTGAGTATCTGCTTACGCATTTTGGCGGGATGCAGGGCCGTCTGATCGAAGGCGATTACCTCCGGCTGAATATCTCGAAATTCTTCAAGGGCCCGTACCGCATCATCGGCAATTTCCCGTACAACATCTCCTCGCAGATATTCTTCAAGATCCTGGACGACAAGGACCGGGTGCCCGAGGTCGTCTGCATGATCCAGAAAGAAGTGGCCGACCGCATCGCCGAGAAGCCCGGCTCCAAGACCTACGGCATCCTGTCGGTGCTCCTGCAGGCTTGGTACGACATCGAGTACGTCCTCGCTGTCGGCCCGGGGGCTTTCAGCCCGCCGCCGAAAGTCCGCTCGGCCGTCATCCGTCTCACCCGCAATTCCCGTACGGAGCTAGGCTGCGACGAAAAGCTCTTCAAGGCCGTCGTCAAGACCGCCTTCAACCAGCGCCGCAAGACCCTCCGCAACGCCCTCAAGCCTCTCTTCCCCGCAGAGACCGCCGAAGTTCCCTCCGACCGTCTTCCCCTTCCCGACCGGGAATCATTCTTCGCCGACCCGGTTTTCGACCTCCGCGCCGAACGCCTCGGCGTCGAGGACTTCATCGCCCTCACCAAACGCTTCGAGCCCCACATCCTTCGACCATCGGTGGAAGGTTAACGCCCTTTTCGCTGAAAACCCTGACATCCTTCGACCTTCGGTGGAAGGTTGAGGCCCTTTCCGCCGAAAACACCGACATCCTTCGACCGCCGGTAGAAGGTTGAGGCACTTTTCGCTGAAAACCCCCACTACCTTCGACCGTGGGTAGAAGGATACGAGAGTCAAGAGGGGGAATGCGCCTTATACGGTAAGGCGGGGAAGGTCCTTGGTGGAGGACGGCGATGAAGGAGACGACGGAGATGACGGAACCGAAGGTGATGAAGGTTTGGACGGTGAAGCCGGCGAGGCAGGCGAAGCCGGTGCTGAAGGGGAGTCCTTGAAGTATCCGTCCATGGTCATAATGATCGAAATGACGCCGGAATAGTCCTTGGCCCCTTCGGAAATGCCGTTGGACTTCAGGAAGAGGTCCATTATCAGGCGCTGAACATTTTCAATGATGCGGACGCGCTTGCCGTCCCAGAACAGCTGGACGGCAGCGTTGTCGTCCAGGGCCTCCACCGGGACGCTGCTTATCCAGGCATTATACTCATCTTCGGACAGAAGGGCGCGGGCATTCGATGCGACGTAGGGGAGGATGGCCAGCAGGCCGCTGTACCGGACAGCCCTGTTCGCCGACTGGCGGCAATAGGCGTAGGCCCAGTAGTTGGCCTCCCCCTCGCCGGTGACACCGGCCAGGTGCGCCATCTCGTGTGCCAGTGTGGAAGGATACTCCACCTCGGGAAGGTCGAGGTTGACTTGTGATTCGCAGAAGAACGGCCCCATCCATCCCAGCACCGTGACGGCGGAGTACAAGGGGTTCAGCAGCGGCTCCTTCACGTGCTGCCATTTCCGCAGCGGCGTGTAGCCGCATCCGGCGGCCCGGGCGGCATAGAAATCCTTGATCTCCTGCTCGACGGCTGACTGTTCCCAGCCGCCCGCGCCGCCCGCACTCTCGTTCAGCTCCCAGGTATACTTCGCCAGGAAGCGCTCGAACTCCGCCTGCTCGAAATGCGCCGGGGTGATCTCCAGCCGCTCATATAGCGGCGTACGGAAATAATTGTTGCCCCATCCGAAATAAATCCACACTACGAGCCACATCACCACGCGCAGCGTGTTCAGCAGCCACCGGAAAAACCCTTCCTTCCGTGCAATCGCCCTGATGAGCACGGTGAGGAAAGACAGAACGAACAAGCCCACAACGATTTCTTCCAGAGAGAAATGCACGAACGAAGCTGCCCAAGACAGCATAGCCGAGACCGGCGGATAGCAACGCTCCGCGTAAAAATCCGCCGCAGGCGTCCAATAGCGGCACGCCGCCACTCCCGCCAGCAGTATCAGTCCGATGATATCTCCACTCCGTATCTTCATACTCCGCAAACTTACTCATTTTTTCTGACAATCGCCCGCAGGGGAAGGCACTTTCGACGGTACCCTGCGGGCAAACTCCCGCAGGGTACCCCGTTTTTCGCCTTACCCTGCGGGTGCGGTAAGTTAGGGGGGCGGCGTGCGGGAATGAAGCGTTTTTATTATCTTTGTGTCTGGACCGTAACATTTTGCCTTATGTGGAAAGCCGTCAAATACGTTTTGGTGTACTACGCATTTCAGATTGCCGTCGCAATTCTGCTGATGATCCCTATCCTTGCCTTGAAGGGCAATTATGAGACAGCGATACCTGTCTCGCTTTTGATTTCGGCGGTTCTTTTTTGCTGGTACATAGTGTCGAAAAGGGAAGTCCGGCTCTTGAAGGAGTCCTTTTCGGTACGGCCGTGGACTATCCTTTTGCCTTGCGTATTAATCTGGCTTGCTTTCCTATTGCCGGAATTAATGATGAGTGAAACCCTCGAACTGCCGGATGTGATGAACGAGGAGATGGAACAATCCCTGTTATCCGTATTCGGCTTGATTGCGGTCGGCATAGTCGTTCCTGTCGCGGAGGAGTTTCTGTTCCGGGGCGCCGTTTTGGGGTCCTTGCTGAAATGGAAACAGACAGAAGGCAGACCCTGGCTGGCCGTTCTGCTGTCAGCAGTTATCTTCGCCGTTGTACACCTCAACCCTGCCCAGATGCCAGGAGCTTTCTTTATGGGGCTGCTTTTCGGCTGGCTCTGCTATCGGACAGGAAGCCTGCTGCCGGGAATCATAATTCACATATTAAACAATTCACTTGTCAGCATAGCAGGAATCATCGACAAGTTGTACCCTTCGGAAGAGCCTGAACCTGAGACTATTGCCGAAGCTTTCGGCTCGCCGGGCCTAGAGTATCTGGCGATAGGCTTGTCGCTGATAGTGCTGGTCGAGTGCGTGCTGGTGCTGGTGCGGATGGTGAACAGGCACTATCCTCTGCGACAAATGGAAGAGCCGGCCCCTCTTGCGGAGGGACCGGCCCCTGAACCGGTTTCTGAGGACTCTGTCGAGATGCCGTCAGAAGGAGTAGCCGACGTGGAGGGAGATGCCTGAGGACATGATGTCCTGGACCTTACGCTGGGGGTTGCTGATGGCTCCGATGACGTCGCCGACGCTGATGATGGTGCGGTTCAGGAAGTGGTGGGTGTCCACGCCGAGGGTGACATAGACGTTGTCGGTGATGTCCACTCCTATCTGAGGCTCGAAGAAGAATCCGCGGTTATTGCCTTCCGGACTGAAATTGATGATGGCGCCGATGTCTGCGGTGACGAACGGCCGGAACTCCATCGGCCGTACCCGCCCGAAACGCGCCCTGACGAACAGAGGCATCACGGTCTCGTCGCCGTAATACACTATCCTGGAGCCATCACCGAGGTCTTCGGTCTCGCAGACCGAATGAAAGTAGCGCAGTCCCGCTCCGGCTCCGAGAAAGAACCCCCGGGTATGCTGCTTCCCCCAGATGAAGGCCGCCCCGGCGGAGTAGTTTGTCCCTTCGGAAAAGTTGATGTGTCCGTAACCTTCCACGGCTTTCTTTGCCGGTCTCCAGGGACCGATGGCAAAGGCGTCCAGGCTCAGTATCAGGGAGATAATCAGGGTGGCGCTGATTCTTTTCATTTCAATATGCTGTGTCAGGCTTTGTCGTCGAGCTTTCGGGCGAGGCGGGAAGCGATGTCGAGGAAGGCGAGGGCGTCGGGGCGCGAGCCCAGTGCGACGGGCTCGCCCTCGTCGCCGCCCTCGCGTATGCTCTGGACCAGCGGGACCTGCCCCAGCAGGTCTATGCCCAGAGCACGCGCCATGGCGACTCCGCCGCCCTGGCCGAAGATGTAATATTTCTCGTCGGGATGCTCGGCAGGAGTGAACCAAGCCATGTTCTCGATGATGCCGAAGACGGGCTTCTCTACGCCCTTGTTGCCGAACATGTTGACTCCCTTCTCCACATCGGCCAGCGCCACGTTCTGCGGGGTGGTGACGATGACGGCCCCCTCCATCGGGATGTCGTGTACCAGGGAAATATGGATGTCGCCCGTGCCCGGCGGCATGTCTATCAAAAGGAAATCCAGCTCGCCCCACTGCACCTGCAATATCATCTGCTTCAGCGCGTTGCAGGCCATGGGCCCGCGCCAGATCAGGGCCTGGCCGCGGTCGGCGAAGTAGCCGATGCTCATCCATTTGACGCCGAACTTCTCGGCCGGGAGCATCCACTGCCTGCCGTCGTCCTCTTCGACGGCCTCGGGTACGTGCCCCTCGGTGCCGGTCATCACCGGCACGGACGGGCCGTACACGTCGGCGTCGGCAAGCCCCACCTTGTAGCCCATCCGGGCCAGGGCGACGGCAAGGTTCACCGCCACGGTGGACTTGCCGACGCCGCCCTTGCCGGAGGCGATGCCGATGATGTGCCGTATATCCTTGACCTGCTCGAAATCCAGGTCCAGCACGTTGGTCTTCTTCTTGGCCGGCGCCTCGTCCACGACGATGGTGCGCACCTCGTTCTCCACGCCCGGGAACTCCCTGTTTAGGGTGGCCCGGGTGCTGCCCACGAGGTACTCGGTCAGGGGGTCGCGCCTTTTCGGGAACCCTAAGGTCACCGTGATCTTCCCGTCGGCGGCCTCCACGGCGTGCACCATCCCGAGGTCGACGATATCCCTGTCGCCCTTGCCGGGATGGCGCACGCCTGCGAGCGCCTTCAGGACTTCCTGTTCAGTCATTCCTTATCTGATGATATTCATTTCATTGAGGAGATATCCGGCTCCGCCGAACTTGTCGAGGAGCAGGAGCACGTAGCGGATGTCCACGCAGATGCATCTCTGGAGGTCGGGCTCGAACATCACGTCGCTGGACATCGACTCCCAGTTGCCGTCGAAGGCCAGACCGATGAGGTTGCCGTCGGCATCCATGACGGGCGAGCCTGAGTTGCCTCCGGTGATGTCGCAGTTGATGAGGAAGCAAGCGGGCACCTCGCCCTTTTCATTGACGTACGGGCCGAAATCCTTGTTCAGAATGATCTCCTTGAGCTTGGCGGGAACGCGGAACTCGTAGTTGTCCGGGTCTTCCTTCTCGATCACGCCCTTGACGGTCGTGTAATGCTTGTAGAGCACGCCGTCCTTCGGCGAATAGGATTTCACCGTGCCGTAGGTGATGCGCATCGTGCTGTTGGCGTCGGGGTAGGACGGCTCGCCGGCCCTCCACTCCATCATTCCCTTGGTGTAGGCCTTGCTGGCCTCGGCAATGGGGCCGGCGCTGGCGGTCATCGCGGGGGTGAACTTCATCGCGGCGGAAGCGATGGCGTTGTACAGGCTGATGGCGGGGTCGGACATGACGTCGCTGAAGCTCTTGACCTTCTCGCGGATAGCCGCTTCGGAAGTGAAGGCCGTATTGTTGAAGAGGTACTGGACGAAGGACTCCACGTGGGACTCGTCGAGGCCTTCGATGTTGATCTTGTCCTCAGGCTTGACATTGGCCAGATAGTGCTTGAACAGGGCCACGCCTTCGCGGCGGTCGAGCGCTTCGTTGTAGTCCTTGAACGAGCGCGACAGGGTGGTGATGGCATCCTCGAGGGCGGCGGCATCGTCCTTGCCCTGGGTCTGGGCGCGGCGGTAGGCGTTGGCGAAATTGGCCGCAAATCCCACGATCTCAATGCGATAGATGCTCTCTGTCAGGAGGGTGTAGGCTTTTTCGGCCTCGGCGGAGGAGGCGACGGCGTCGGCGATGGTCTGGATGGCGCTGCCATAGGCCTCGCGGCGTTTCTTCTTTTCATTAACCCATTTCATGAAATCGGCCTCCTTCTGCTCCTCGCGGCCGATGATGTCGAGCTTCTCGAAGGCGAGCTCCTCGCCCTGCCACTTCTTCCAGCCGTTGGCGGACGAAGCGTACTTGCTGGCGTACTGGAGCGTGACATCCGGATCGGCCATCATAGCATCCCACATGACGTCCTGGCGGACGGTGCGGGCATCGATGGAGACGCGCTGCTCGGCGATCATCTGCTTGAGCTGGGCGGCGGTCTGGAAACGCTGGGTGCGTCCCGGATAGCCCATGATCATGGCGAAGTCACCGTCCTGGTAGCCCTTGAGCGAGACGCCGAGGGCGCGCTTGGGGCGGAAGGGGACATTGTCCGGGCTGTAGTCGGCGGGCTCGTTGTCGCGGCCGGCGTACACGCGGAACATCGAGAAGTCGCAGGTGTGGCGGGGCCACATCCAGTTGTCGGTCTCGCCGCCGAACTTGCCGGACGATGCCGGGGGAGCGCCGACGAAGCGGATATCGGTATAAGTCTTATAGACAATGAGATAGAACACATTGTCATTGTAGAAACTGGTCACGCGGGCCGTACAGTGGGGGTTGTCGGCCTCGGCCTTGTCGGCGAGCGCCTCGGCGGCGGCCTCCATGGCCGCCTCGGCCAGCTCCTCCTTGTCCTCGGCCTTCCTGTTCTGCTTGAGGGCGGTCTGGTAGGCCTTCTCCAGCACGTCGGTCACGTCCGTCATGCTCTGGAGGAAGGTGACGCTGAGGCCCCTGGCGGGAAGCTCTTCACTGAGGTTCATCGCCCAATATCCGTCCTCGAGATAGTTGTGCTCGGGGGTGGAGAGCGCCTGGATGTTGCTGTAGCCGCAGTGGTGGTTCGTGATGACGAGGCCCTGGTTCGAGATCATTTCGCCCGTACAGCCTCCGCCGAAATGGACGATGGCGTCCTTCAGCGAGGTGTTGTTGATGCTGTAGATCTGCTCCGGGGTGAGGCGGCAGCCGAGCTCGGCCATAGCGCCTGCATTCATCTTCTGCAGAAGCGGCAGAAGCCACATTCCTTCGTCAGCACGGGCTCCGACCGTGAGGGTCAGGACCGCTGCGAGTGTCAAGATCAATTTCTTCATATCGTGTCGAATAAGGTTGGTTCCAATTCTTTGGGGTGGAAGCTCATCCGGTGCCAGGGCGTGTAGCCGAACTTGCGGATGGCCTCTATGTGCTCGTGCGTGGGATAGCCCATGTTGTGCTCCCAGCCGTACTGGGGATACTCCAGGGCGATCTTGCGCATGAATTCGTCCCGCCAGGTCTTGGCTAGGACCGAGGCGGCGGCGATGCTGGCGTAAGTCGCATCGCCGTGCACGACGGTCACGTGCATGTAGCCCGTGAGGGGCTTGAAGCGGTTGCCGTCGATCAGCAGCACGTCGGGCTTGACCGCCAGGCGCAGCGCGGCGCGCTGCATGCCGGTGATGGATGCGTTCAGGATGTTTATCCTGTCGATCTCTTCCGGCTGGACGGCCTCGACTGCCCACGCCACTGCCTCCTGCTCGATGATGGGGCGCAGGACTTCGCGGGCGCGCTGCGTCATCCGCTTGGAGTCGTCCAGGAGGGGATGGCTGAAGCCCTCCGGGAGGATGACTGCTGCGGCGAACACGGGCCCCGCGAGCGGGCCCCTGCCCGCCTCGTCGCAGCCTGCCTCCACGAGGCCTTCGTGCATGTATGGTTTCAGTCGGCTGTGCGGCATGTCCTGAAAGTTGTGCTACATACCGCAAATTTAATCATTTTTCTATTCTTCCTGCCTTTTTTCGAGCACGGCGATGATTGATTTCAGGGAACGGATATAGTCGTCTTTATCCTTGACGGCATCCCTCAGGAGCGAATTTTCTTTGCGCAGGGCTTCCAGACGGGCCTCGTAGCCGTCCGTAAGTTCCTTGGTGCGGCGGTTGAATTCCTCCCTGGCATCCTTGAGCTTGGCGCTGCCGTCTTCTGAAGGCTCATAACCCAGCACGAGCTCCTCAGGTGTAATGCCGGCCCACTCTGCCACTTTCATCAGCGTGTCGCTGATCAGATGCGTGCTTCCCTTCTCAATGTTCCTGTAGGTGTTCCTGACCACGCCGATGGCCTTGGCCATTTCCTTTTGGGACAGGCCATGTTCCAGGCGGATTCTCTCAAGGTTCTGTTTAATGGAATCGTTGTCCATTGGCGAAATACAATCACAGAGCAAAGTTATCTATCGAAGGCGGCTCTTTGGTGACAATTTTTCCTGTGCAAAGACCATAAAAACTGGTCAAAACCATCAAAAAAGAGCACATCTTCGACAAAAAAATAAATATTTCGATAATACCCCCCTGCGAAGGCGCTTCAGAATTGACATTGTCGGACGATTGTGCCATTATTGCATTGCTGAACGACAACGATATGAGAACGCTTGAAGAAAACTACGCCCTGCTCGAGCAGCTGGTGAACGAAGAGAAGATCTACCTGGATCCGGACTATCCTTTTGAGCGCGTGTGCCTGATGCTCGGCGCGCGGCGCAGCGAGATGGACTCGCTGCTGCTGCGCGAGCTCGGCATCGACGGCGCAGCGCTTTTCGCCACCCTTCGGGCGGCACTTCCGGAGCGCCTGGAGCGCAAATACGGCCTAAAATGCTTTTTTCAAGAGCTTTGACGCTTTTTTATTGGTTATGCCCCTAAAAATAACTAACTTTGCAAACTGCGCCGACAATTAGCGATTTTTAGAAGATATAACGATAAAAATAAAAAAGAAATGAAAGAGTATTCCACCAAAGACATCCGCAACGTGGTCCTTATCGGCTCCACCAAGTCCGGCAAGACCACATTGTCCGAAGCCATCCTTTATGAGGGCAAGGTCATCGACAGAAGAGGCTCCGTAGAGGACAAGAACACCGTCTCCGACTACACTGAGATCGAGAAGCTCAGCCAGCGTTCCATCTATGGAGCACCGCTTTATGCCGAGTTCGAAGGCAAGAAGATCAACGTCATCGACGCCCCCGGCGCAGACGACTTCTGCGGCGGCGCTTTCGCTGCCTTCAAGGTCTGCGAGAACGGCGTCCTTCTCGTGAATGCCCAGCAGGGTGTCGAGGTGGGTACCGAGATTTTCGCCCGCCACGCCGAAAATGCCAAGCTCCCTCTCGTCCTTGCCATCAACCAGCTTGACAGCGAGAAGGCCGACTGGGACGTCCTGCAGAACTCCCTCAAGGAGGCGTTCGGCAGCAAGCCCGTCTACGTCCAGTTCCCGGTCAACCCCGGCACCTCGTTCGACTCCTTCGTGGATGTCATCACGATGAAGTATTACAAGTTCACGGACATGAACGGCAAGTGCACCGTCTCCGACATCCCTGCCGAATATGCCGACCAGGCCGAGGAGATGCACGCCGAGCTCGTCGAGAAGGCCGCCGAGTATGACGAGGAGCTCATGATGAAGTTCTTCGACGAGGGCGACCTCACCGCCGAGGAGATCATCCAGGGCCTCTCCGCCGGTTATGCTTCCGGCGAGGCTTATCCCGTGTTCTGCCTTTCCGCCAAGAAGGACGTCGGTGTCCGCCGCCTTCTCGAGTTCATCACCCACCTCGGCATCGTGCCCGCAGGCAAGGAGAGCGACCCCGCTTCCCTGTTCATCTACAAGAACGACGTCGAGCAGCACCTCGGTGAAGTGTCCTTCTTCAAGGTAATGAGCGGCATCGTCACCACCGGCGTCGACTTCGAGGAGCCTAATACAGGCACCAAGGAGCGTTTCTCCGCCCTCTACGCCGTCGCAGGTCTCAAGAAGGAGTCCGTAGGCAGCCTGCACGCCGGTGACTTCGGCTGCGTCGTGAAGCTCAAGAACGGCAAGTCCGGCACCACCCTCTGCGCCATCGGCGCCGGCCTCGACTATGGCAAGATTGCCTATCCGGCCCCGAAGTACCGCTGCGCCATCAAGGCCAAGGTCCAGCAGGACGAGCAGAAGCTCGGCGACGCTCTCAAGAAGATCGCTTCGCAGGATCCTACCGTCATCGTGGAGTACTCCAAGGAGCTCCGCCAGACCATCCTCAGCGGCAACGGCGAGCAGCACATCAACGTCGTCAAGTGGAGAATCAACAACGAGTTCGGCCTCGATGTCGAGCTCTTCGCCCCGAAGGTTCCTTATCGCGAGACCATCACCAAGGTCGCCTGCGCCCAGTACCGTCACAAGAAGCAGTCCGGCGGCGCCGGCCAGTTCGGTGAGGTCCACCTCCTCGTCTGCCCTGCCGAGGGTGAGCTGAACACCAAGTTCATGATCGGCGGCAAGGAGACCCAGCTGAACATCAAGACCCAGGATATCTCCGAGATGGAGTGGGGCGGCAAGCTCGAGTTCTACAACTGCGTCGTCGGCGGCGCCATCGACCTCAGCTTCATGCCCGCCATCCTCAAGGGTATCAAGGAGCGCATGGTCGAGGGCCCTCTGACCGGTTCCTACGCCCGCGACATCCGCGTCTTCGTCTATGACGGTAAGATGCACCCCGTGGACTCCAAGGAAATAGCCTTCATCATCGCCGGCCGCAACGCTTTCCGCGAGGCTTTCCGCAACGCCGGTCCGAAGATCCTCGAGCCTATCTACAATGTCGAGGTCATGACCCCGGCCGAGTACCAGGGCGCCTGTATGTCCGACCTCCAGAACCGCCGCGGTATCCTCGGCGACATGGGTTCCGACAAGGGCTTCGCCATCCTCAAGGCCCGCGTGCCTCTCGCAGAGCTCTACCGCTACTCGACCACCCTCAGCTCCATCACCTCCGGCTCCGCCACCTTCACGATGGAATTCGCTGACTATCAGCCGGTCCCGGGAGACGTCCAGACCAAGCTCCTCGCCGACTACGCCGCCCAGGAAGAGGAGGACTAATCCTTCCTTTCCAGCATCCCCGAAGATGGACCGACTCACTTTTGAGCCGGCCCATCTTTTTATGGGTTGCTTCCATACCTTTTGCCCCCTTTCCCTCCTCTTTCCTCCTCTTTCCCTCCTCTTTCCTCTCCCTTCCCATCTTCTCCCCGCCGGCCCTTCATTTTTACCCTCGTTATCGTTCTTCTTCCTCAAACCCTTGATCATTCCCCTTTTTCTTCCCCATCGCTTTCCACCTTCCTCACTTTTCCTCATTCTCCCCGTCTTTCCTCCCCCCGCTGCTCTTTCCTCATCTCCGCAGTCCATCCTCCTTCCCTCCGTCTCTCCTTTCCGCTCATCCTCTCCACCCATCCTGTCCGCCCATCCTCTCCGCCTCTCCTTCCCCCGCTGGCCCTTTTCTCTTTTTTCTTCTTTCTCCCTGCCACCCCTCCCCGCCCGGTTTCTCCTCTCTTCGCAGCTCTTTCCTCATCTCCGGAGTCCATCCTCCTTCCCGCCGTCTCTCCTCTCCGCCCATCCTCTCCCTGCCGACCGTCTCCTCGCTTCTTATTTGTCATTCCACCCCCTTGTCTGTCATTCCGAGCGGAGCGAAGGAATCCCCCCGCTCAAGTGTTCCAGAAGGTCCAAATGCTGGACCTTCAGGCTCAAAAACGCCCCGTCCGGAACACCTCCGGTATAGTTCCCAGCAGGAACGGAGCAGGAGAATCGGGGAGAACGCTCAGAGGCGAACAAAACTACGCAGTTCCATTCCTTCCTTGGGGATCTGAACAGGCATACGCAGCGCAGTGACGATTTTTTGTACAGATGGTAGAGGAAAAGGCAGAAAATGGCCTTTAACGCGACCATCTGTACAAAAAAACCTCTTCTGGAAGAGCGCAAGTGTACAGATGGTATCCGCCAACGGAAGCAGAGGGTTCAGGGAATGCTGGGGTTACAGGAGGTTCGGGCGATTCTGGTAATTTAGGGGAGAGCAAAGTGATGCAGAGGGTGCAGGGGGGCGTACAGGATGGCCGTCCAGGGAAAGAGGATGCGGATGAGGAGGATAATGGAGGGTTTGGGGAGGTGGAGAAAGGCGTCGGGAGGAGAGGAAAAGGGGGCAGAGGGTGATTCGGGAGTGGTCGAGATGAGGAGAAAAGGGACGAAGGGTGACCCGGAAGTGGTCGGGAGGAGGGGAAAAGGGGTGGAGAGTGATCCGGATGTGGTCGGGAGGAGGGGAAAAGGGGACAGAGGGTGATGCGGAAGCGGCAGGGGGGGGAGAAAAGAGGGGGAAAAGAATGAGAAATTGACGGGGAGATGCTATCTTTGCAGGCGCAATGACGCTGATACTTACAGGAAGCCCGACGAGGTTCGGGGAGGATCATTTCACGGAGGACAACGGTCTGCTGGCCGAGGTGAAGGCGGCGCTGGAGGCGAAGCTGCAGGCTGAGCCGGAGGCGGCGGCCGGAACTGACGTCGCGCAGACGGTGGCCGCTGGAACAGATGCAGTGCTGACGGCGGCGGCCGGGACTGACGCAACGCAGGCGCGGCCGGCCGGGGCGGGCGCGGAGCGCTGCCCGGGCGGGGCGCCAGACCCTGCCGCAACGCGCGACTGCGGTGACCGCGGGCCGCGCGTGCTGCTGGTCAGCGCGGCGCCGGACGACCGCGGCTTCACGGACTATGTGCTGGAGTCGATGACGGAGTGCATACGCAAGTCCGGCATCGAGCCCGCCGCGGTGACGATGCTGGACCGGCGCAACGCGGAGCGTGCCGCCGGCCTCGTCCGCTCCGCGGACTGGATCGTCCTCTGCGGCGGCCACGTCCCCACGCAGAACCGCTTCCTTCACGAAATCCGTCTGAAAGAGCTCTTGAAAGGCTTCGACGGCCTGGTGATGGGCTGCAGCGCCGGGTCGATGAACTGCGCGGAGCGCGTGTACTCGCACCCGGAGCTGCCGGGTGAGAGCACGGCTCCCCGCTGGCTGGAGGGCCTGGGGCTCACTACCCGCCAGATCGTTCCCCATTACGATCAGGTACGTTACGCGCAGGTCGACGGTAAAAGGCTCTTCGAGGACCTCATCTTCCCTGACAGTTGGCGTCATTCGTTCTACACCTTCCCCGACGGGGGATACATCATCTCCAAGGACGGCCGGGAGGAGCTCCGCGGCCTCGCCTGGGAGATCTCAAACGGACAGATGCGGCAGATATCCGCTGAAAATCAAGCATATACATTCATGAACGTAATTTTCATCTCCCCACATTTCCCGCAGACATACAGCCATTTCTGCTCCCACCTCCGGGCGAACGGAGCCAATGTGCTGGGCATCGCGGACGCGCCCTGGCACGAGCTCAATGATGAGCTCCGCGGCGCACTGAACGACTACTACAAGGTAAACAATCTCGAGGACTACGACGAGATGTACAAGGCCGTCGCCTGGTTCGCCCACAAATACGGCAAGATAGACTGGATCGAGTCCAACAACGAATACTGGCTGGAGCAGGACGCCCGCCTGCGCACCGACTTCAACGTCACCACCGGCATCAAGAGCGACCGCGTGGCCGCCATCCGCAACAAGTCCGAGATGAAGAAGTATTATGCCCTCGGCGGCATCCCGACGGCCCGTCAGATAAAGGGTTCGGAAGGCGAAGCCAAGGTAAAAGCCTTCGTAAAGAAGACGGGATTCCCGGTCATCGCCAAGCCCGACAGCGGAATGGGCGCTTCCGGCACCTTCAAGATCTGCTCCGGGGCCGAGCTCGCGGACTGGTTCCTGGCCCACAAGGACAATTACGGAGCCTTCGTCATCGAGGAGTTCATCACCGGCCTGCTGGTGAGCTACGACGCCATCTACAACGCTGAAGGCGAGCCGATTTTCGAGAACAATACCGTCTTCCCGACACCCATAATGGAGATTGTCCACGACAATCTCGAGACCTGCTACTGGACCAACAAGACCGTTCCGGCCAAGCTCGCCGCCGTCGGCCGCCGCACGGTCAAGGCCTTCGACATCAGGAGCCGCTTCGTCCACCTGGAGTTCTTCCAGCTCGACCGCGACCGCGAGGGGCTCGGAAAGAAGGGCGACTACGTGGGCCTGGAGGTCAATATGCGCCCGCCGGGAGGCTATACGCCTGATATGATGGACTTTGCGCATTCCACGGACGTCTTCAAGATCTGGGCGGACATGGTGGTCTTCGACGAGGCCCGCAAGCCCCAGGGCGAGCAGTACTTCTGCGCCTATGCCGGCCGCCGCGACTGCTACACCTACAGGCACAGCCATCAGGAGGTCATGTCGCGCTACGGCTCCGACATCTGCATGGCCGAGCGCGTGCCCACCGCCCTCGCGGACGACCTCTGCGACATGGCCTACATAGCCCGCTTCAAGGACAGGAAGGACATCGACCGGTTCTTCGGGTTCGTCTGCGAGAGGTAGGTATTCCCGGCACATGGAATGACTTTTTTTGTTATATTTGTAGTTCGGAACAATTGTTATACGAGATATGTACAGAACGCACACTTGCGGCGAGCTCAGGCTCGCCGACCAGGGCAGGAAAGTGACCCTCGCGGGATGGGTCCAGAAATCCCGCAAACTCGGTGGAATGACATTTATCGACCTGCGTGACCGCTACGGCATCACCCAGCTCGTCGTCGACGCGGCCGCTCCTGCGGAGCTCGTCGAGGCCGCGACCTCGCTTGGCCGCGAGTTCGTCATCCAGGTGACAGGCACGGTGGTCGAGCGCCAGAGCAAGAACCCCAAGATGCCCACCGGCGACATCGAAGTGTCCATCGAGAGCATCAACGTGCTGAACAAGTCCGTCACCCCTCCGTTCACCATCGAGGAGGAGAGCGACGGCGGCGAGGACATCCGCGCCAAGTACCGCTATCTCGACCTGCGCCGTCCGCCCCTGCAGCGCGCCCTGGCCCTCCGCCACCGCCTCGCCCAGGAGGTCCGCACCTATCTGGACGCCCAGGGCTTCATGGAGATAGAGACCCCTTACCTCATCAAGTCCACCCCGGAAGGAGCGCGCGACTTCGTCGTGCCTTCCCGTATGAACCCGGGCCAGTTCTACGCCCTGCCGCAGTCGCCGCAGACCTTCAAGCAGCTGCTGATGGTCGCGGGCTACGACCGCTATTTCCAGATAGTCCGCTGCTTCCGCGACGAGGACCTGCGCGCAGACCGCCAGCCGGAGTTCACCCAGATCGACTGCGAGATGAGCTTCGTGGAGCAGGAGGATGTCCTGAACATGTTCGAGGGCATGATGCGCTCGATGTTCAAGAACGCCCTCGGCGTCGACATCCCTGATCCGCTCCCGCGAATGAGCTGGTACGACGCCATGGACTACTACGGCTCCGACAAGCCTGACGTCCGTTTTGGAATGAAGATCCACGAGATCACCGGCCTCGCCCAGGGCCACGGCTTCTCCGTGTTCGACTCCGTCGAATACGTCGGCGCCATCGCGGCCCCCGGCTGCGCCGGCTACACCCGCAAGGAGCTCGACGCCCTCACCGAATGGGTGAAGCGCCCGCAGATAGGCGCCAAGGGCCTCGTCTACATCAAGTGCAACGAGGACGGCAGCTTCAAGTCCAGCGTAGACAAATTCTTTGGTCCTGAGGAACTTAAGGCCATCACCGAGTCCGTGGAGGCCAAGCCCGGAGACCTCGTGCTGGTGCTCTGCGGCGCCAAGCGCAAGACCCAGACCATGCTCGGCGTTCTGCGCCTCGAGATGGGCGGGCGCCTGGGCTTCCGCGACCCGAAGGTCTTCGCCCCGCTGTGGATCGTGGACTTCCCGCTCCTGGAGTGGAGCGAGGAGGACGGCCGCTTCTACGCGATGCACCATCCCTTCACGGCTCCCAAGCCGGAGCACGAGAAGTGGTTCTATTCCGACAGGAAGGAAGACCTGGAGCGCGTCTGCGCCAACGCCTACGACTTCGTGCTCAACGGCACCGAGCTCGGCGGCGGCTCCATCCGTATCCATAATGCAGACATGCAGGGCCGCATGTTCGAGGTGCTCGGCATAGGCAAGGAAGAGGCCGAGTACAAGTTCGGCTTCATCATCAACGCCTTCAAGTTCGGCGCTCCGCCCCACGGCGGTCTGGCCTTCGGCTTCGACCGCGTATGCGCCCTCTTCGGCGGACAGGAGACCATCCGCGACTATATCGCCTTCCCGAAGAACAATCAGGGCCGCGACGTGATGATCGACTCCCCGTCGCTTATCGATCAGGTCCAGCTGGACGAGCTGCAGATCAAGACTTGCGTCAAGGAATAGATTCGGAATGACCAGCGATGCACTGATGAAGGACGTGACGGACGTCCTGGAGCACAATATTCTGCCTTTCTGGGAGCAGATGAAGGACCCTGCGGGGGGCTTCTACGGCCGGATCAAGGGAGACGGGACGCTGGTGGAGGACGCTCCGCGCGGCGCCGTGCTGAACGCCCGCATCCTCTGGACATATTCCGCCCTCTACCGCCGCTTCCGCCGCAAGGAGCACCTGATCCTGGCCGTACACGCCAAGGACTATTTCGTGGAGCATTTCCTGGACCATAAGTACGGCGGCGTATATTGGTCGCTGGACTCCAGGGGCCGCAGGCTCGTGGACAAGGCCCAGCTGTACGCCCAGGGCTTCGGCATCTACGCCCTCGCCGAATTCTTCGCCGCGACGGGCGACGATGATGCCCTGAAGGCAGCGGTGAACATCTTCCACATCGTGGAAAGGCATTTCGCCGACCGCGAGTACGGCGGCTACGTCGAGGCCCTCGGCCGCGACTTCGAGCCGCTCGGCGACATGCGCCTGAGCGAGCACGACGTCAACTGCCAGAAGACCATGAACTCCCACCTGCACCTGCTGGAAGGCTACGCCACCCTGTACAGGGTATGGCCCGACCCGAGGCTCAGGGACCGGATAATCAGCCTGTTGGACATCCTGGAGACGCGTATCGTCAATCCTTCCACGGGCCATCTCGAGCTGTATTTCGACCGCGACTGGACCGTGGTGTCCGGCGGCGTGTCGTACGGCCACGACATCGAAACGTCGTGGCTGGCGCTCGACTGCGCGCTTGCCGCGCGCGACTTCGACGCAGTCGAGCGGGCGCGCGCCCTCTCGCGGCGGCTCTACGCCGCCGGGCTCGAGGGCCTGCAGCCCGACGGCAGCCTCATCTATGAGATCAGGGCCGACGGCGAGCCAGACACCGACCGCCACTGGTGGGTCCAGGCCGAGTCGGTAGTGGGAAACTTATGGGCTTGGAAATACCTCTCCGAGCCGGAAGGCTGCAGGCGGGCTGAAAGGGCTTTTGATTACATCCTGGACCACATCGTCGACCACGACGACGGCGAATGGTGGTGGAAATGCGACGCCGAAGGCGTCCCGGACCGCTCGGCCGACAAGGCCGGCGAGTGGAAATGCCCTTACCACAATGTCCGTATGTGCCTTCAGGTGCTGGGAATCTTCGACTGAGGGATTTTTTGATTATATTTGTATTCGTGATCAGGACGGAACATAACATGGACCTCTCGCGCAGGAACACCTTCGGAATGAAGGTCTCGTGCGCCTGCTACGTCGAGTACGACTCGCTGGAGGACCTCTTCAGCCTGGATTTCGCCGAGCTGCCGCAGCCCGTGTTCCACATGGGCGCCGGGTCCAACCTCCTCTTCACGCGCGACTGGCCGGGTACGGTTCTGCACTCCTGCATCAAGTTCCTGCGTCCGATGGGCCTGGAAGAGGACGAGGTCCTCGTCGAGGTCGGCGCCGGGGCCGTGTTCGACTCCTTCGTGGAGTGGGCCTGCTCCCGCGGGCTCTGGGGCGCGGAGAACCTCTCCCTCATCCCCGGCGAAGTGGGCGCAGCCGCCGTCCAGAACATAGGCGCCTACGGCGTCGAGGCCGGCGATATCATAGTGAGGGTGAACTGTTTCGACCGCGAAGAGCGCGAGATGGTCACCTTCGAGAACGCCGACTGCCGCTACGGCTACCGCAGTTCCTTCTTCAAAGGCGAAGGCAAGGGCCGCTACATCATCACCAGCGTCCTGTTCCGCCTGTCGCGCAAGTACAACCCCAAGCTCGAGTACGGCAATATCCGCGCTGCGCTCGGCGGACGGCAGCCGATGCTCCCCGACGAGGTGCGCAGGGCCGTCTCGGAGATCCGGCGGGCGAAGCTCCCGGATCCGGCCGAGACCGGCAGCGCCGGCAGCTTCTTCAAGAACCCCGTCATCTCCCGTGAGCACTTCGAGCGCATCGAAGCCGAGGCCGGCCCGGACGTGCGCGTGCCGCATTTCGACACCCCGGAAGGGGTGAAGGTGCCGGCGGCCTGGATGATTGAGCGCTGCGGCCTGAAAGGCAGCACGCTCGGCGGCGCCGCCGTGTACGAGAAGCAGCCCCTGGTGCTGGTCAACAAGAGCGGTACGGCTTCTCCGGAGGAGATCGTCGCCCTGGAGCGGAGAGTGGTAGAAGCGGTGAAGGAGAAATTCGGCGTGGAGCTCCACCCGGAAGTCGAACATATTTAATATCAGTCGTCCATGTCAACTTTCACGATCGAAGGCGGCCGCAGGCTCAGCGGCGAGATTGTCCCGCAGGGGGCCAAGAACGAGGCCCTGCAGGTCATAAGCGCCGTGCTCCTGACTTCCGAGGAAGTGAGGATTTCCAACATCCCGGAGATACTCGACATCAAGAATCTCATAGGCATGCTCGAGGGCATGGGCGTCAAGGTCCGCCGCCTGGCGCAGGGAGAGTATTCCTTCCAGGCCGACGCTGTCGATACGAGTTATGTCGAAAGCCTCGAATTCGTGCGCCGGAGCGCAGCCCTGCGCGGCTCAGTGATGCTGGTGGGACCGCTCCTCAGCCGTTTCGGCAGGGCTTTCTTCCCCAAGCCGGGCGGTGACAAGATAGGCCGCCGCAGGGTGGACACCCACCTGGACGGCATGGTGAAGCTCGGCGCCGCGATGGAGTACAATTCCATAGTGCGCGCGTACCATCTTGTCGCTCCGCGTGAAGGCCTGAAGGGCTGCTACATGCTCCTGGACGAAGCGTCGGTGACCGGTACGGCCAATATTGTCATGGCCGCGGTGCTGGCCGAAGGCGAGACCACCATCTACAACGCAGCCTGCGAACCCTATGTCCAGCAGCTCTGCCGCCTGCTCAACGCCATGGGCGCAAAGATAGAAGGAGTGGGCTCCAACCTCCTGACCATCACTGGAGTAAAGGAGCTGCACGGGGCTGAGCATCGCATCCTTCCGGACATGATCGAGGTGGGCAGCTTCATCGGCATGGCCGCCATCTGCCAGTCGCCCTTGACCATAAAGGACGTCTCGTACAAGGACCTCGGCATCATTCCCGAGTGCTTCCGCCGCCTGGGCGTCAAGCTGGAGCAGCAGGGCGACGACATCTTCGTCCCAGAGCAGGAGTCCTACGAGATCGAGTCGTTCATCGACGGCTCCATAATGACTCTCGCCGACGCGCCCTGGCCGGGCCTCACCCCTGACCTTCTGAGCGTAATGCTGGTGGTGGCCACGCAGTGCAAGGGCAGCGTCCTGATCCACCAGAAGATGTTCGAGAGCCGCCTGTTCTTCGTGGACAAGCTCATAGACATGGGCGCGCAGATCATCCTCTGCGACCCCCACCGGGCCGTCGTGATCGGCCATGACCACCGTTTCCGCCTCAGGGCGAACAATATGGTCTCCCCGGACATCCGCGCCGGTATCGCCATGCTTCTGGCGGCCATGTCCGCCAAGGGCACGTCCGTCATTGACAATATCGAACAGATAGACCGCGGATACGAGAATATAGACGCCCGTCTGAACGCCCTGGGCGCCAAGATCACAAGGGGTTAATCCTCAGTAACATAGACTTCCGCCACGCCTGTGGCGAGCAGGGCCACCCTCAGGGATTCGGCCTTGAGGCCGTCGTTGAACGGTCCGGCGTAATAGGTCGTGCCGCCGTCGTCCTGGGTGGCTTCCGGGGCCTTCCCGGTGTGCAGCTGCACCACCGTGACGGCGTAGCGGGGGAGTGTCTCCCCTTCGGGGATGAAGAATCTCACGCTATAGGACTGTGCCGGGGGATAGACGATGTATTCGCCGAAGGTGCCTGCAGGGAGTATGGGTGTGATGGTGCCCGACTCTTCCAGCCCCAGGAAGGAGCCGTCGTCGTCCGTGAAATAGTAAAGGGACGGAGCCGCCGGGCCGTCGGGAGCGGCTTCCGGCTCCTGGGGCCGGGAGCTCCCGCGGTCGAGGCTCCCTGAGAGAAAGTCCAGCTCGATGTCCTGCAGCTCCTTGGTGGCGGTGTCCAGACGCTCCTGGAGCTTCTCGAGGTCCGACTCCCTGACCAGCAGCTCGGCCAGATACTCTTCCCGTTCGTCTCCGGGGATCTCCGGAAGGTACTCGCGCATGGCGTCGAGCTCGCGGCTGAAGATATTGACGGAGTCGCGGAGCGCGCGGGCCGCCAGCGTGCGAGCGGTGTACGCTCTCATGTCCACGCCGGAGCGCTGGCTGCCGGCGGGCGCCGGCTGCCGGCCCGCCGGCTCCAGCCGCGCCAGCGTCCGCAGCTCGCGCGCGTCGCCCGTCGCGCGCCTCTCGGGCAGCGCGTCGTACGCGAGCACGTATACATTTAGACTGTCTGACTGGCTGTCCCGGTCCGAGACCAGCACAGAGTATCTGCCGTCGGCCGTCTCGGCGTAAAGGATGTCGTTGAAGGGGGATGAGTAGGGGAATCCCATGTTGACCGGCTCGCTCCATCCGCCGGAAGAGCGGTCCCGGCGCGAGACGTACAGGTCGTAGCCGCCCACGCCCGTCCTGTCCTTGGACGAGAAGTACAGCGAACGCCCGTCCCGGCTCGGTATGAAGAACCGCCCGTCCGAGGACGGGTACAGGCTCGAGAACTCCTTACGGGAGATACGGCCCCGCGCCGCCACGCGCACGCGCTGGACGGACGAGCTCATCCGCAGGCCGGCGTTCCCTCGGAGCAGGGCTTCCTCTATGGCTCCGGCCTGGCTGGAGTCGGCCGCCGCCATCGCGTTGCGCAGTATGTCCACCGCGGAGGAGAAATCGTATGCGAGGATCAGCGAGTCGGCCGCGGCGATCTGGCGGGTGACCGACTGCCTGCGGCGCTGCGGCGAGTCCGCCAGCGCCTGGCGCAGGGAGTCCACCTTGGCCTTGAGCCTGTCCACCGCCGAGGACACTTCCGCGATGGCGACGGTGTCCACGACGGGCTGCTCCGCGGCCTCCGCCCGGAGGCCTTCGGCCACCTGTGCGCGGAGGATGCCGGGCGCCGCCGCCGCAATTGCGCCGGCCAGCACCAAAACCCGGAACAGTCTCTTGTACATCACTGGAGAAAAGGGTGAAAACGTCCTACAAAAATAAGAATTCCTTGGAAGAAAGTTTCTTTCTAAGAAAAAAATAGTAAATTTGTGGCCTATTTTGAGTAAGTGGCGCAAAACGCCACCTTTTTAACGTGCAAACGATTAAATATTTATAGTAACAATTATGCAAAGTAAAGGCTTTATCAGGCTCGTAGCGATTCTCTTCGCCATCGCTTGCTTCTGGCAGCTTTCCTTCACCCTGGTGACCAACCTCCAGGAGAAGAAGGCCGAGAAGTACGCCGAGAAAGCTGCCGTCGCGGCCATGAACACCGCAGCGTACGACAGGGTTCCCGAAGGAGAGAAGGCCTACTACCTCGACTCCATCAGGAAGAATTCGAACAGGTGGTACACCGATTCCATCTCTTCCCAGAAAGTTTATTTCGGTTATAAGTTCAAGGACGTTAAGTCCAAGGAGATAAACCTTGGCCTTGACCTCAAGGGCGGTATGAACGTCATGCTGCAGGTGCAGCTCGAGGACCTCGTGAAGGCCCTTGCCGGCGACAACCAGACCCCTGAGTTCAACAGGGCCCTCGCCCTTGCAAAGGAGCGCAGCGTCAACTCCCAGTCCGACTTCATCACCCTCTTCGGTGAGGCCTGGAGCGAAGTCTCCGGCGGCCAGAGGCTTGCCCAGATCTTCGGTACCTACGAGATGCGCGACCAGATCAAGCCCGAGTCCACCGACGCCGAGGTCCTCAACGTCATCAAGACCGAGGCCGAGAGCGCAGTGTCCAACTCCTTCAACGTCCTCCGCAACCGTATCGACCGCTTCGGCGTGACCCAGCCCTCGATCCAGAAGATCGGCAATACCGGCCGCATCCTCGTCGAGCTCCCTGGTGTCAAGGAGCCTGAGCGTGTCCGCAAGCTGCTCCAGGGCACCGCATCCCTCGAGTTCTGGACCACGTTCGAGTATTCCGAGATCTATCCTTACCTGGTCGAGGCCAACGCCCTGCTCGCCCAGCTACTTGCCGAGGATGAGCCGGCCGCCGAGGAAGGCGCCGAAGAGTCCGCCACCTCCAGCGTCGACGACCTCGTAGCCGAGGAGCTCGCCCAGCAGGAAGGCAGCGATTCCGAGCTTGAGGCTTACAGGAAGTCCAACCCCCTGTTCGCCATCCTGAGCCCTTCGCAGATGCGTGGCAATGCCTGCATCGGCTTCGCCAACGCCATTGACACCGCCACCGTCAACCGCTACCTTGCCATGCCGCAGGTAGCCGACATCCTCCCTCCGGAGTTCCGCGGCATGTGGTCCGTCAAGCCGACCGAATATGTCACTGCTGACAATGTCTATGAGCTCGTGGCCATCAAGGCTTCGTCCCGTGACGGCAAGGCCCCTCTCGACGGCTCCGTCGTCACCGACGCCCGCGTCGAGTATGACAGCCGCCGCGGCAGCGGTACACCCAGCGTCTCCATGACCATGAACGCCGAGGGCGCCAACGCCTGGGCCCGCATCACCAAGGAGAACATCGGCCGCCAGGTCGCCATCGTCCTCGACGGTACCGTCTATTCCTATCCTACCGTCCAGAGTGAGATCTCCGGAGGTAACTCCTCCATCACCGGCAACTTCTCCGTCGAGGAGGCCACCGACCTTACCAACGTCCTCAAGTCCGGTAAGCTCCCCGCCCCTGCCACCATCGTCCAGGAGCAGGTCGTCGGTCCTTCCCTCGGTGCCGAGTCCATCCGCAAGGGTCTCATCTCCTTCCTGATCGCATTCTGCCTCGTGCTCCTGTACATGATAGTCTTCTACATGGGAGCAGGTCTCGTGGCTGATTTCGCCCTCCTCACCAACGTCCTTCTGCTTTTCGGTACGCTGGCTTCGTTCGGCGCCGTCCTTACCCTCCCGGGTATCGCCGGTCTCGTCCTGACGCTGGGTATGGCAGTGGACGCCAACGTTATCATCTATGAGCGCATCAAGGAAGAGCTCCGCGCCGGCAAGGGTATCGGCAAGGCCGTCCAGGACGGTTACCGCAACGCCTACTCCGCCATCATCGACGGTCAGGTGACCACCCTCCTCACCGGTATCGTGCTGTTCTTCTTCGGTTCCGGTCCTATCAAGGGCTTCGCCACCACGCTCATCATCGGTATCATCACCTCCATGCTCACCGCCATCTTCGTCACCCGTCTCGTCATCGACGACAGGCTGAAGAAGGGCAAGAACATCACCTTCGAGAACAACTTCTCGAGGAACTTCCTCAAGAACACCCATATCGACTTCCTCGGCAAGCGTAAGTACTCCTACATCATCTCCGGCGCCCTCATCCTGATCGCCCTCGGGTCCATCTTCATCAAGGGCTTCACCTATGGTGTCGACTTCACCGGTGGCCGTACCTATGTGGTCCGCTTCGACCAGCCCGTCACCGCCGAGAGCGTCCGTGCCGCAGCTGAGAACGTATTCAACGCAGCCGATCCCGAGTCGTCCGTCGAGGTCAAGCAGTTCGGTGGTGAGTCCCAGATGAAGATCACGACCTCCTACAAGGTAGACGACGAGTCCGCCAATGTGGATGCCGAGATTGAGCATATGATCTTCGACGCCCTCAAGGGCCTGTACTCCGCCGACATCGTCTATGACGACTTCGTGGACACCGCCAACAACCCCAACGGTATCATATCTTCCGACAAGGTCGGCGCCTCCATCGCCAGCGACATCAAGCGTTCCGCAATCATCTCCGTGATCCTCGCCCTCATCATCATCTTCGCCTACATCGCATGGCGGTTCAAGGGATGGACCTGGGGTCTCGGCGGCGTGGTCTCGCTTGCCCATACGGCCATCATCATCATCGGCTTCTTCTCCCTGTTCTCGGGTATCCTGCCGTTCAACCTCGACGTCGACCAGACGTTCATCGCGGCCATCCTGACGATCATCGGTTACGCCATCAACGATAACGTGGTTATCTTCGACCGTATCCGTGAGAATCTCGGCCTGCATCCGAACGCCAACTTCAAGGACACGGTCAACACTTCCCTGAACGCCACCCTCACCCGTACGGTCAACACCTCGGTCTCGACCCTCCTCCCTATGCTTACCATCGCTATCTTCGGCGGTGAGTCCATCAGGGGTCTGTCCGTCGCCCTCTGCCTCGGTGTCCTCATCGGTACCTACGCTTCCATCATGATCGGTACCCCGGTCATGTACGACGCCACCCGCCGCGAGGCCAGCACGGCCGAAGCCGCCAAGGCCGCCAAGAAGGGTTCGAAGAAATAATCTCCGAAAAGATATCAACAAAAGACAGCCGGCCCTTTCAAAAGGCCGGCTGTTTTTTTATCTTTGCTTCTCAAACCACGACCTATGCCTTTCGTCCATCTTCACGTCCACACCCAGTACTCCATCCTTGACGGATTCTCCGACATGGGCAAGCTTTTCAAGCGTGCCCTCGAGCTCGAAATGCCCGCCATAGCCATCACGGACCATGGCAACATGTATGGCGTGAAGGAGTTCCTGAAGGTGGCCGGGAAGTACAGGAATGAAGACAAGAGCTACAAGGTCAAGCCCATCATCGGATGCGAGGTGTATGTCACCCGCCACTACGACCACAGGCTGAAGGACCCCGCCCATCGGGCGTACTATCACCTTATCCTCCTCGCCAAGAATCCTACGGGCTATCGCAACCTTATGAAGATAGTCTCGATCGGGCACATCGAGGGCTCGTACTACGGCAAGCCCCGAGTGACCCACGAGATCATAGAGAAGTATCACGAAGGGCTCATCTGCTGCTCGGCCTGCCTCGCGGGAGAGATCCCTCGCGCGATAGTCGGCGGCGACTGGGACGGCGCGTGCAAGGCCGTGGAATGGCACAAGTCCGTCTTCGGCGACGACTATTACCTCGAAGTGCAGCTGCACAAGACGGAAGTCCCCGGCCAGTCGCTGGAAGTCTACGAGCACCAGCTGGTGGTCAACGAAGGCATCTTCCGCCTGGCGGAGCAGTACGGGATCAAGGTCTTGGCCACCAACGACGCGCACTTCGTGCGCAAGGAGGACGGCCCTGCACACGACAGGCTCATCTGCTTGACTACCAATGCTCTGGTGGACGACCCGAACCGCCTGAGATATACCCAGCAGGAGTATATCAAGAGCGAGAAGGAGATGTCAGACCTGTTCCCGGACCACCCCGAGGTGATAGCCAACACCCTCGAAGTGGCGGACAAGGTGGAGGTATACTCCATCGACCGCGACCACGTGCTGCCGAAGTTCAAGATAGATCCGGACTTCCTGGCGGACATCGACCGTCATCTGGAGGAGTACAAGGATGTCATCGACGCCGGCCGCTGCGACAAGAATGGCAATTACAGGGGCGACGATTTCTGTAAGTCAGTGGCCTTCCTCTGTCACCTATGCTACAAGGGCGCGCACGAGCGCTACGGCGACACCCTCACCGCCGAGCAGGCCGAGAGGCTCGACTTCGAGCTCAAGACCATCTGCAGGATGGGTTTCCCGGACTACTTCCTGATCGTGCAGGACTACATCGCCGCCTCGCGCGCGATGGGCTCCCTCGTGGGGCCCGGGCGCGGCTCGGCGGCCGGCTCCGTCGTCGCATACTGCTTGAAGATCACCAACTTGGATCCCATCAAGTACAATCTCCTGTTCGAGCGTTTCCTCAATCCCGACCGCATCTCCATGCCTGATATCGACGTGGACTTCGAGGACCTCACCAAGGCCCACGAGTACGTCGAGAAGACCTACGGCGCCGACCACGTGTCGCGCGTCATCACTTTCGGTACCATGGCCGCCAAGAGCGCCATCAAGGACGTCGCCCGCATCAGCAACGTCTCCATCGAAGAGTCCAACCGCCTCTCCAAGATGGTTCCAGACCGCCTGAGCGAGCGCGTGGAGAAGGAGTACCCCTTCAATCCCAAGTTCGACACGCTCAAGACCGGTTTCAAGAAGTTCGAGAAGACAGTCGAGATGGACGATCCTGACAATCCCGGGCAGAAGAAGGTCGAGACCAGGACCTTCCAGAAGGGAATGGAAGAGGTGGACGTCAAGATCAACCTCGAGAACTGCTTCCGCCTCGTTCCCGAGTTCAAGAACGAGCTGGAAAATGGCCCGGCAATCAACCGCGAAGTGCTGCAGTTCGCCCGTCAGATGGAGGGCTGCATACGCCAGGTGGGCCAGCACGCCTGCGCCACCATCATCGGTCCGGCCAACCTTACCGACTACATCCCCATCTGCCTTTCCAAGGACAAGGAAACGGGCCTGGACGTCTGGACTTCGCAGTACGACGGTCACTATATCGAGGACGTCGGCATGCTCAAGATGGACTTCCTCGGGCTCAACACCCTGTCCATCATCCACACCTGCCTGGACACCATCAAGCAGCGTCACGGCATCGACATAGACATCGAGGCCATCCCCATCGACGACAGGCTCACATACGAGCTCTACGGACGCGGCGACACGATGAGCGTGTTCCAGTTCGAATCGGAAGGCATGAAGACCTGGCTCCAGCGCCTGCATCCCGAGCGTTTCGAGGACCTCATCGCTATGAACGCCCTCTACCGTCCCGGCCCGATGGACTATATTCCCGACTTCGTGGAGCGCAAGCTCGGCCTCAAGCCCATCGAGTACGACCTGCCGGAGATGGAGGAGTTCCTCGCCGAGACCTACGGCGTGACAGTCTATCAGGAGCAGGTGATGCTCCTCTCGCGCAAGCTCGCTTCGTTCACCAAGGGCGAGGCCGACAAGCTCCGTAAGGCTATGGGAAAGAAGCAGATAGCCGTGATGATGGAGCTCAAGGACAAGTTCATGAAGCAGGGCGTGGAGAACGGCCATCCGGAGAAGATGCTGGACAAGATATGGAAGGACTGGGAGAAGTTCGCCCAGTACGCCTTCAACAAGTCCCACGCTACCTGCTACGCCTGGGTGAGTTACCAGACGGGGTGGCTCAAGGCCCATTATCCTGCTGAATTCCAGGCCGCCAACCTCTCGTGCAACCTCTCCAAGGGCGATGAGATCAAGAAGATAATGGCCGACTGCAAGGCCCACAAGATCAAGGTCCTGAACCCCGATGTCAACGAGAGTTCGGCGCATTTCACCGTCAACAAAGCCGGCGGCATACGCTTCGGCCTGGCCGGCATCAAGGGCTTCGGTTCCAACGTGGTGGACGCCATCATCAAGGACCGCGAAGAGAACGGCCTGTTCAAGGACGTGTTCGATTTCATGGAGAGGATGGGCGGAGTCATCAACCGCCGCTCGCTCGAAGCGCTGGTGTATGCGGGCGCGTTCGACTCCTTCGGCTGCAAGCGCACGCAGTTCTTCCTGCCCGGCGCGAGCGGCGACCTTTTCATCGACGAGCTCGCGCGCTACGCCGACAATTATCGCAACGATACCGTCGACAGCGCCTTCTCGCTCTTCGGCGACATCGAGGAGATGAAGCCTCAGCGGCCGGATATGCCCGCTCCGCCCCAGGAGGAGAATACCCTGGCCCTGCTCCAGCAGGAGAAGGAGCTCGTGACGATGTACATCTCCGCGCATCCGCTGGACCGTTATGCCTTTGAGATAGAAAACTTTACGACCTGCAGCGTGGGGGATATCCAGGCGAAGATCGAAGCCTGCGAACAGGCCAGGAAGAACGAGACCGTGTGCTTCGCGGGCATAGTCGTGGACAGCAAGCAGGGCAGCACCCGACAGGGTCAGCCGCTGCTGCGCGCCACGATAGAGGACTTCGACGGCTCGTACGAAGTGGCTCTCTTCGGGAAGGACTGCGAAGCCTGGCTGCCCCTGCTCGGGCTGCATTCCGAGGTGTTCGTCGAGGCCGAGATCAAGGAGAAGTATTTCCTTAAGCCCGAAGAGCGCGCCCAGGGCAAGAAAGCTCCGTATGGCCTGAGGATCAAGAAAGTGAGCATGCTGGGCAATGTCTGCGAGTCGATGCTGAAGACCTTCGCCATCAACATCACCACCCCGCAGCTCAGCGAGTCCTTCCGCCGCAGCCTCGTGAAGCTGCTGAAGGACAACAAAGGCAAGACCGAGCTGGGCATGTACCTGTACGACCCGCAGACGAAGTACAACGTGGAGTTCAAGTCGCGCAAGTTCCAGGTGGCGGTGACCAACGACCTCATCTATGGCCTCCGCGACCTGGGCGTAACCTATACAGTAAACAGAAAGAGTTAATCAACACTTTGAAATATGAGACTTTATAAGATTTTGATGCTTGCCGCCGTAGTCATGGCTGCAGCATGCTGCGCCCCGAAGGCGCAGGAGTGTTCCGGGCCGTCGGCCATCGATAACATCATGAGCCGCAAGAGTGTCCGCAGCTATACGGACCAGGCCCTTACCGACGACCAGATCGAGACCCTGCTCAGGGCGGCCATGGCCGCTCCGACCGGAATGAACGCCCAGCCCTGGCGCTTCGTCGTGGTCCGCGACCAGGCCGTGAAGGATGAGCTGGCCGGCCCCCGCGGCGGCATGATCTCGCAGGCCCCCTGCGTGATCGTTGTCTGCGGCGAGACCACCATGTCGCGTCCTCCTTTCGGACAGCAGGGCGGAGAAGCCGTGGCTGTGGAGAATCCCCTTTGGCCCGAGGATTGCGCCGCCGCTACTGAGAACCTGCTTCTGGCAGCCGAGGCCATCGGGCTCGGCGCCGTCTGGACCGGATGCTACCCTCTGCCTGACCGTCAGCCCGCCGTCAAGGCCGCTCTCAGGCTCCCTGAGAATGTAGAGCCCTTCGCCGTGGTCCCCGTCGGATATCCCGCCGGCGACGACCAGCCCAAAGACAAGTGGAAGCCGGAGAACATCCACTACGACCGCTGGTAGGCCCATCGAAGATTTATGGCAGGAAAGGATTTCTCGGACATGGGCAGGATAGAAGCCATCCGTGCCCTGTTTGAAGGTACGCCGTTCGAAGCTTTCGGGCAGAACCGCTTCGAAGCGGCCGGACGCGAATGCATCGGTTACGCGTCGCGGGTGCTGCTCGAAGGCATCGATTTCGACCTCGTTTACTTCCCCCTGAAGCATCTCGGCTACAAGAGCGTGCTGGGCGTGGCGGGCGAGCTCTATGCGCAGATGGCGCATCCGGCCGCACTGAGCGTGCGCCTGGGCGTGTCCGCCAAGCTTGACTACGCGCAGGTGCGCGAGCTCTGGGAAGGAGTCGTCGCGGCGGCGAAGGAGCACGGCTTCCGGCAGGTGGACCTCGACCTGGCGCCGTCGCGCAACGGGCTGTGCATCAGCGTCTCCGCCGTAGGCGAAACGACGCTGCTCACAGCGAAGCGGCGGCCCGCGCCCAGGTCCAAGGACCTGCTATGCGTCAGCGGGCCGCTCGGCGCCGCGTACCTCGGCATGCAGGCGCTGGAGCGCGAGCGGCGTCGTTTCGACGCCGGCGAGGGCGACCACGCCGGCCGGGAGCAGGCCCTCTCGCAGTACAAGATGCTCGTGGCGGCTTACCTCAAGCCGGAGGTCCCGGCCGGCGCGGTCGCGCAGCTCGAGGCTGCGGAGATCGTCCCCTCGGCCGGGTGCTTCGTCACCCGCGGCCTCGCGGACGCCGTCAAGCGCCTCGTCCGCGACACCGGCCTCGGCGCCAAGGTCTATGCCGACAAGATCCCCTTCGAGGGCAATTCCTTCCAGCTAGGCAAGGAGCTGGGCATCGACCCCGTCTCGGCCGCCATGAACGGCGGCGACGACTTCCGTCTGCTCTTCGCCGTGCCCATCCTGTCGCTCGAGAAGTTCCGCCGCGAGTTTCAGACCTTCGACATCATCGGCCACCTGGCCCAGCCCGAAGCGGGCGCGGTGCTCGTCACGCCCGACGGCGTCGAGCTCCCGCTCCGCTCCCCCGGCTGGCCCGACCCCGCCTGACCCTCCCGCCCCGCACCCTCCCGCCCCGCGCCATTCCATACTCCGCCCGACCCCTGTCTCCGGCTGGCCCGACCGCGACCAGCCCTCCCACACCCCGCCTGACCCTCCCCGCTCCGTCCAGCCGGACCTCCTTACTCGCCATCTCCGTCAGCGTTAAGCACAAATCGCCAGGATTTGTGCTTTTTTCATAAGCCGCCCCGTCAGAAAAGCACAAGGCCACACGGTTTGTGCTTGTTGGGGCCGGCCTCGTCCTTGGGTGAGAACAAAACACTTGGTTTTGTGCTTATTTCGATACTTATTATCGAGAATAAGAACAAACACCCCTGCTATGTGCTTATTCTGCCTCAGGGGTGGCGGAATAAGAACAAAGGACGCAGTGGTGTGCTTTAAGGAGATTATTTCCGAGCCAGGAGTACAGCCACGAATCCCGGGTCGAGCTTGAGGATCCTCGCAATCTGTTTGTCACTGGCGTTATACTCGAAATGCATCTTTCTGGCGACCTCGATCTTGGCTTCCTTCGGCAGGGTAGACGGAGCGTTCGTGCTGTATGTCGTCCTGCACAGCTCGGCTACGGCGCTGAACATTTCGTTGTCCGTGTACGTAATCTTGCTCCCGTACTCCTTGGCTATTCGTCTCTGCGCATCCATGTCCCGGGATACGGCATGGAAATACTGATGGGCGTCTCGGAACAGCCCTTCCGCTCCGCGGACATTGCAGCACTCAAGCGGAGAGACATACCCGTCAATCATCACCAGTCCCGAGAACCGGTCGAACAGTCGCGTGTGATAGTCCTTCCAGACCCGCCGTAACCTCAGCCTTTCCGGACTCCGCTCATGCTCCCTCCAGGAGTACCTGTTGAAAAAGAAGCGGTTAGCTCCCCACGGATATGTGAAGGGTGTCTCCGCGTCATTGACCAGGAAACCGTTGCGGTTGTTATACGCAATGACGTTTCTCAAGTCTTTCAACTCTTCGATCCTTCGTAATTCACAGGTCCAGGATGAGAGCGATACCGTCCTGCCCTTGTTCCGCAGATATCTGCCCAACAGGTTGGACAGCATTTTGAAAAAAAGCATAATGTCGGTCTCTTCACCTGCCAGTGTCACGTGGAGGTGATTGTTCATCCACTCGAAAGTCAGGACTTGTATCTGTGGGAACGACAAAGCGCAAAGGGCGAAAAGTGTCATCCCCGCGCGAAAGTCGTCATCGTCTGAGAAGATGATTTCGAACTCCTCCGGCGTGTACAGGTGCCAGCATTTGCCCAATTGTCTGAAGCGATATTCGCAGACGGACTCTGCTTCGTGAAAGGGAAGACGCTCCACTTTCTCTTGGTCTGGATAATAAGTCTTCATAGTAAATACTTTATGGTTTCGTCCAAAGATAGGACAAATCTCCCCACGTCTTATATCAATTCATATATTTCAGCATTAATACCACGCAAAAACATACGAATCTATATAATGGCGGACTAAAGAAAGAACAAATAACTAAGAATTGTTCTTTTTCAATGGCCAATAAGGCTGAATTAGAACAGCGGGGTAGGATTTGTTCTTATTTGACCGGTTTTCATCAGAAGATAGCACAAAATAGGCGTGTGTGTGCTTGTCAGGCTTGTTATGAAAACGAGACAAGCACAAAACATAAGGCTTTGTGCTTGTCTCAGGATTAGACGGTGTATGTCAGATCAGGACGAGGATGATGGTGAGGAGGGTGGCGAGGAGGCTGAGCCAGGATTCTTTTTTCATAATCACGGGAGATGAAGGGTGAAGAACGGTAAATGAAGGGACATCGAGTAGAAGTGGGTCTGGTGGTCGGCGGAGAAGATGACGGCGACGATGAGGATGGCCAGAGCGACTACTGCGATGAGCCAGAGGACGAAGATCACCAGCCCGGGATGCCAGGAGGGCGACTTGAAGTGGAAGATCATCATTATGCTCCCGTAGAGTATGCCGATGAAGGGGAGGACGCAGACGACTATGGCGAGGCCGATCACCCAGGGGGTGTTGATGATGGTCGTCAGCTGGGGCCATTCGCGGGTGATGTTGTGGATGCTCGTGTCAAAGACATCGTGGAAGCCCACCCAGTCCCATCCGAACAGCCCGAGTCCGCAGGCAAACAGTCCTGATACAGAGATAATAAGCAGCAGAAGGCCGATGATGACCTCGAAGGCGCGGCCGATGCTGCTCCATTCGGCGGAGCGGCCTATCCTGCCGGCGGCTTCGCCGAGCTCGGCCGCGCCGCTCTCGATGGAGCGGCGCAGGCTCTCGGCGGTACCGTCCTCGCCGCGCTGCTCCCAGCGCTGGCGGGCGGTCCGCGCCGCCGGCATGCAAGCCCAGAGTATCAAGTACAGGACGGGAAATCCGAGGCTGATGGCATCCATGTGCGTGAACACTCCGGCCCAACGTCCAATGTGTATGCCGCCGAACACGCCAAGGAGCGTACATATAACGAATATGAGGCGGAAGACTATCGCATCAACTCCGAGATAGCGCCCCAGGCCGGAGCAGACACCGGCCACGCGGGCGTTCTCCATGTCACGGAAAAGCTTCTTCTTAGGCTTCTCCTCGGGGGCGCTGCTCTCGGGCTCTTCCTGCTCGATACGCTCCGGGCGTCCGAGGATGCTCATTATCGACTGTACGGCGCTGAGCGTGACGACTCCTCCGGGAGGGGTCTTTTCGAGCAGGAGCTCGGCCATCCTCTCTTCAATCCCTTCGACTATCTCAGGGTTGGGGTAGTGGACCGACATTTCCTTAAGGTATGCCGCAACGGCGTGCGATGCTTCCTTTTCGAGGGTGAACGCGTATCCCCCTATGCTTACTCTGTCTATCTGTTTCATCCTCTGAGTGTATTGATGGCCCGTATTATTTCCTGCCAGGCGGTGTCCATGTCGCCGAGCTGTTCGCGACCTTTGTCGGTGATACAGTAATACTTACGAGGGGGACCCTGCGTGGACTCCTCCCAGCGGTAGGTCAGCAGGCCCTGATTCTTCTGCCTGATCAGCAGGGGATAGAGCGTCCCCTCGACCACGATCATGTCGGCGGCTTTCAGCTCGTCGATGATGACCGAGGCATACGCTTCGCGCTTGGCCAGGATGCACAGGATGCAGTACTCCAGCACGCCCTTGCGCATCTGTGCGCGTACATTGTCAATATTGGTCTCCATAGCTGTACTATCGTTTCTGGACGAATTTCGCCATGTTCTCCGCGGACGGTACGAGGCCGCGCATCTCGCACTGCTCTGCCGGGGTGAGGGCCTTGGGCACCACGATCCATAGCACTATGTATGCCCAGAAGCCCGCCGTAGCGGCAAATATGGCCACGAGCATCAGGACACGGATGAGTGTGACGTCCGCATCGAAATATTGGGCGAGGCCGGCGCAGACGCCGGCGACGCGGGCGTTCTGCGGGTCGCGATAGAGCTTGTGCGGCGCAGCCGCAGCGCTCTTCGCGCTCCCCGCGCCCGGCGTCCCGGCTCCGCCGGGCACCTCGCTCCCGTCGGGCATCCCCAGTTGATTGATGACCTCCTCCACGAGGGCGAGGTCTACCACCCGGGTCCCGGAGCCGACCCTTTCGTTGAACAATTCTGCTATGCGTGCTTCCAGGTCGTCCATGACTTCTGACGCGGGCACGTCCTTCAGGCGTGTCTGGAACAGTTTCAGATAGGCATCCAGACGATTGAAAGCGTCTTCGTCGAGAGTAAAACTCCTGCCGCCGATACCGGCAATGATAGTCTTTTTCATTTCCAAAAGTATTTTTCGATGCAAAGATATAAAGAAATTTTAATACTTTGCAATACAAGGTACTAAAATTTTGGAAAATCTTTGCAAAAAAAGCTTCTGCAGGAAGGGGAAAACAGTGGGGGAGACCCCCTTAAAGATTGATTCTCAGACCGGTAGAGATAGAAAACGAGAGTGGATGCTCGCTGCGGTATGTGTTCAGAATCCGCTTTTCGGAAGGGAAAGTCCAGCCCAACTCCGGCTCCAGGTACAGTCCCAGGCCTTTCGAGAGCTTCAATTGGACGCCGCCGGCCCCCAGGACGGAGAAAGACACACCGTCTTTTTTAAGGGCCGCTCCGCCCAGCGAGGCTCCGACGCAGATGTCTCCGGCCACGCCGCCACCCACATATACGTCCAGCCACCTTCCGGATGCAAGGGTCCAGTCCAGACGCAAAGGGATGCCCAGATAGTGCGCGAACTGCATAGTCTCGCCCGAACGCTCGAGCGTGAAACTTGACGCGTAAAGGCTGTACTCCAGCCCGGTCGTTATCCCGAGTCTTTCCGATACGGGTATCCTTGTCTGGAGGCCGGCTTTCAGTGGTATATAATGGGTCTGCCGGAGAATACTCTCCTTCGTGATGTCCGGAGATCCGGAGACGACGTCGTGTGTATAGACATCATGCGGCGAGACAGGGTCTGAATGTCCTCCTTCCCGGATAAAATGCGTCACAAGAGCGGCAACGGCACTTCCCCCCAGCACCGTTTCTGCTGCAGTACCTGTTCTAAAGGACGCTTTCCCGACTGCAATATTCTCCGGGGCGGAAGGCAGGGTTATCGTTGTGACAGGCTCACGGGCCGGCACGTCGTCAGGGTTGGCGGAGTCTTCGTCCTTTGCTTTTTCGGGGATTATGACAGGACTCCCGTCAGGGGCTTGCTCCGGTATCACGGCGGTGATATCCGTCTGTGGCTCAATGACTTTATGCTTAGGTGCCGGGGCATTGGCCAGAAGTCCAGTGAATAGCTGTTCTGTCGGCGGTGCATCTGTTTCGTTCCGGTCGGGTGTCCAGGCTGAAGCTGCGGGAGCCTGTGGGGCGACCCGGACGGCCTCCTCCGGGGCCTTCGGCTGCCGGAGGAAGAGGACCGCGGCGAGCCCGGCGGCGGCGACGGCAGTCGCCGCCAGCCACGCCGCGGTGCGCCGCCGCGGCTGCCGCGCGCCTCCGGCGCCGGCCCGCCGCGCCCGGAACCGCCCGAGGCTTCCCTCCGGAAGCTCACTCTCGTAGCCTTCCAGTTTATCTTTCATTATCTCTTCCCAGCTCTTCATTATTCCGCTTCTTTCAGATATACCTTTATCGCTTCTTTCAATTGTTTCCTGGCCTTGGCCAGAATCCCGGCCGATCCTTTCTCGCTGATACCCAGCATTTCTCCTATCTCCTTGTGCGAATACCCGTCGATGCAGTAGAGGTTCAGTACGGCTCTCCGAGTCTCCGGCAGCCTCGAGATCAGCTCGAGCAGCTTCTCCTGCGGCACGGCCTCCATTTCGTCCTCTGTCAGCTCTTCTGCGGTATCCCTGCCCAAGCGCTCCAGCGGGACCATACGCCACCGGTGCCGCGTCAGATGGTTGACCGCCTTGTTGACCGCTATCCTCCTTATCCACGAATAAAGAGAGCCTTTCCCGGTGTAATGGAACGTGCCTATCTTGTCAAGTGCCTGTATGAGAGCGTCGTGCATCAGGTCCTCCGCTTCCGCGGCATCGCTGCAATACCTTCGGCACAGCGTATAGACCCTCGCTGCATATCTCCTATACAGCTCGTCTTCCGCCTTTGTGTCTCCTTTACAGCAGTACCCGGCAAGTGCCTGCTCATCGAGTTCGTTATACACCGGACATGTCGTTAGTATTTGTAAAGTTACACAAAATGCGGCTCGTTCAAAGAACTAAAAACTCACTTTATAGCTTAAGTTCGGCAGTATCGGTATCAGTTCCAGCTCCTTCCAGGTCTTTTCGCCGGTATTGTAATAGACTGTGAAAGGATTGAAGTGGTTAAGTACGTTATAGACTCCCAGGTTCAGTTCGTGCGCTTTCGGGCCTTTCTGCCACTTGATCCTGTAACCCACGTCCAGGCGTATCAGGGCCGGCATCTGATGATTGTTGACCGAGGAATAATAATCCAAATTCACCCTTTTCCCGTCGAGGTCCAGTACTGAATACGACTCACCCCTCCCGTTCACCCAGTTTCCGTCCTGATAAGTGAAAGTGATGCCCGCTCCCTTCCATTCGGCGGAGAGGCTTCCGACCAGACGCCGGTCAAAGGGAGCGTGGAACGGCTTGCCGTCGTTGACTTCGGAGAATCCCCACCTCGTGGACTTCGAGACGGTAAGCGAGGACTGGACAAACAGCTCCTTTCCCTGGAAGAGATACATGAGTTCCACGCCCTTGGAGTCCCCCTTGCCCAGGTCGATCTCGCCTTCCCACGAAGTGATGCTGGAGTCGAAGAAGTTCTGCGCATCCTTGAAATAGATGACATTGTCCAGATTCTTTGCATAGACTCCCGCCGAGAGGGTGCTGTGGCCGAACACCGCTACCAGGCCGGCATAGCCCTGCATCATACTCTCGGCGGGAATCTTCGCCGTGGTCGGGACCTGGAGGTCCAGGGACCAGCCCACCGGGAGTCCTTCCAGGATGTGATAATACTGGGACATACGGTCAAAAGTGGCCTCGACCGCGAGGAAAGGCAGGAACTGCCATTTCCCCTTGAGATTGACATCGACCGAGAGAGCGGTCGTGTCGCTGCGGAATGCCATCGGGCGTACCGTCCCCTCCAGATCAAGCTTTTCCGTTTCCAGGCCGGCCTGCAGATATGCCGAACCCATCACTGTCAATTTCCTGTTGACCTCCCCCGCGACTTTTCCGGGGTAGAAGGCGGCAAAACGTGCCTGGCCTCCCGCCGATGCCTTGAACGGACCGGACGATTTCCAGGCATAGTCTTCCGAAAGGGTGACTTCATCCCGCCTGGAGCTGAGCTTCCACTCCAGCAGTTCGTAGAAATCGAATTTCATCTCCTGCACGCTGCGATAGTCGTTCAGGGATAACGACAGGTTCGAGACCCCCTTTTCGCCTTCGCGCCTGTATTGTGCGGCCCCTATGATGTTCCCCCAGCCCAGGGCATCTTCGGACCCGTCCGAAGTGACGAATGCGTAGCGGTCGATACTGGCGAGCATCCAGGCCGATACGGTCCTGCCGGAGCCTATGGCCCAATGAAGATTGCCGTAGAGGTCCCCGACTCCGGCGTTGAACTTCTTGAGGCTTCCCAGCCCGGACCCCATCAGCCCTTTCAGGGTGCGGTATTCGAGGCTCAGGGGCGACACCCTTGCGGACAGGCTGAAGGACAGCTTGTCCGAAATCGGTCCTGTCATGCTACCCCCTGCAAGGAAATTGTTGACAAACAATGAAGTACGCTGGCGGTCCGCTGCCGGCTGCCTGGTAGAGACGGCAATGTGCGAAGAAGTGAAATTGCCCTGGTTCCCCCCGAAACCGCCTTTTGCGAAAGACACGGACTCTATCTCCGCATTGGGCACGACCGTGGTGAGGCCCAGCACGTGTGAATACCCGTGGACGGGAACGCCGTTAAGGGTAAGGAGATTGCCCCCGAGGTTGCCGCCGCGCACGAAGGCGGCCGAAGTCCCGTCCGCACCGGTCGTCACCCCGGGCAGATACTGGATCCAGCGTATGGGGTCGCCCTCTCCCAAAGGGGAAGCCGCTGCCTTCATCCCTTCCACATCGGTACGCATCTCTCCGGTCATCAGGGTGCTGCGACGGGCGGCGGTCACGATGGACGCCCGCAGGGTGTCACGCATCTCGACCTGTGCGGACAGGCCCGTCGGAATCAAAAGGACAAACAATATGGCAAGTCTTCTCATAAGTCAATAAGTATAATAAACCAGTATCGAATTGCTGAGTTCCGCGCGCATGGTCGTGACCGACCCGAATATCCCGATGCCGTTTTCGATGTTCGAAAACATATTCTTGTGCTTGAACAAAGAAGCGAAATTGGCCGAAGTCCGCTCCTGATTCTCCTGCTCGATCAGAAGCTCCTTCAAAAACCGGTCGTATTCGTCGGAAAGGGACGAAAACAGAACGGCAGGTATGGGATAGTCCCATTCGGCGCCAAAGAGCTGGAACAATCCGAGGACGGAAAAATACCCGTCAGGCTCTTTTGTCTCTCTGGGACCGGCTTCCCCGACAGGCGGTATGCGTATGAGACGTTCATGGACAGGCTGCCCGTAGACATAATAGTAAAAACCTATAGGATAGCTCTTTATAGGATCGGGAACAGCCGGACGCAGGCCTTGGGCAAGGGATTCTGTCACGGAATACTGATGCAGGCTTCCTGTCAGATTGAAGCTGTCTGCATTCAGGATGCTTGTGGCGAGCCTGATGGTATTGGCATCGACGGAAGAATACACCTCTTTCGTGCCGGCTTCCGAAATCCATACAGGTCCGTCAGGGAGGGACTCCGTCAGGAAACGGGTCCCGATCTCATTTTCCGGCAGGGCTTCGTCTATGTCTGTCGCAGACAGCTTTGTCGGGCGCTGATCGATACTTTTTATGTCCAGTTTGTCCGGCATCCTCGTCCTGGCGGTTACCGGTCCGTACCCTTCGACTTCGATTTCCAGGCGGTAATCATGCGACGGCTGACCCGCCATGGCCGCCTCCCAGGTGTCGAGGCCGGTGTATGTAAAACTGTATGAGGCGTTTGCATCACTTTCATCGATTATCCGTACCTTGGCTTGTTTCAGATGTTCGTGGTCTTCCGGAGCGGCCATTTCAGTAAGAGTAAGAAGCATCGTCTGACGGGCATCCTGAGTCAGGATGCATTCTACTACTATGGCGCCGTTCCCTTCCGGCAGCATGTCCGTAGCCCGCTCGCATGCTGCCGGAAGGAGCAGGGCGGAGAAAACGAGCACTTTGAGAAACTGTTTCCGCGTGCGTGAAATAGACATATTGAGTCCCGCCACCGGGCTTTGGGTCCTCCCGGAGGCAGATATATAACACGCGGGAAGCCGAAATACGTCTCCGGAATACGGCAAGGTGCGTTTTTTATGCTATATTTGTAAAAATCGATAACACTGAAACCAATCATGAAGAAAAGCATCACCGCTATCGGGCTGGCACTGTGCGCCACCGCCGCCATCGCCCAGCCGAAACTCCAGAAGAACAACATCGACGAAGTCCTGAAGGCCATGACGCTCGAGGAGAAGGCCACCCTGCTGGTCGGCTCGGGCTGGGGCAGCATGACCGCCGGCGCCCTGACGGCGTCCAACGAGACGCTCGTCTCGGGCGCCGCCGGCACCACCCGCGCCATCCCTCGCCTCGGCATCCCCCAGACCGTCCTCGCCGACGGCCCCGCCGGCATCCGCATCAATCCTACCCGCCCCGGCACCGACCAGACCTTCTACGCTACGGGATTCCCTGTAGGTACGGTCCTGGCTTCGACTTGGAACGCCCCGCTGGTCGAGGAGCTCACCACCGCGATGGGCCAGGAAGTCAAGGAATACGGCGCCGACGTGCTGCTCGCCCCGGGCCTCGACCTGCACCGCAACCCCCTCTGCGGCCGTAACTTCGAGTATTTCTCGGAGGATCCGCTCCTCACCGGCAAGATGGCCGCGGCCTACGTGCGCGGCATCCAGAGCAACGGCGTGGGCGTGAGTTCCAAGCATTTCGCCGCCAACGACCAGGAGACCAACCGAATGGAGAACGACGCCCGCGTCAATCCCAGGGCCCTTCGCGAGATGACGCTCAAGGGCTTCGAGATCATGGTCCGGGAGTCCGACCCCTGGACCATCATGTCGTCCTACAACAAGCTCAACGGCACCTACACCCAGCAGAGCTATGACCTCCTCTCCACCGTCCTGCGCGACGAGTGGGGCTTCAGGGGCATAGTGATGACCGACTGGGGCAACAAAGCCGGCACCGTCAAGGCCGTCATCGCCGGCAATGACCTCATGGAGCCCGGCATGGAGAATGAGATCCAGCGCATCGTGGCCGCCGTCAGGGACGGCTCCCTGCCCGAGGCCGACGTGGACCGCAATGTCCGCAGGATGCTCGAGTACATAGTCCGCACCCCCCGCTTCGAGGGATACAAGTATTCCAACAAGCCAGACCTCGCCGGCCACGCTCAGCTCGTCCGCAAAGCCACTCCCGAAGGGCTCGTCCTGCTCGAGAACGACGGCGTCCTGCCGCTCAAGGGAGTGAAGAAGGTAGCCCTGTATGGTGTTGGTTCCTATGACTTTATCGCCGGCGGTACCGGCTCCGGCAACGTCAACAAGGCCTATGTCCGCAACGTCGCCGAGGGTCTGCGCGTCAACGGTCTGGACGTCAATGCCGACATCGAGAACTGGTACAAGCAGTACATCGCCCTGAAGAAGACCGAGGCGGCGAACAATTCCGCAGCGGCTTCGGCCGTCCTGCTCGGCGACGCCGTCATCCCCGAGATGGAGGTCTCCCGCGCTTTCATAGACAAGATGGAGAAGCAGACCGACATCGCCGTGCTGACCATTTCCCGCAACGCGGGTGAGGGCGGAGACCGCAAGGCCGAGGACGGCGACTGGACCCTCACGGGCTCCGAGCGCAAGATGCTCCAGGACCTCTGCGATGCCTACCACGTGAAGGGCAAGAAGGTGGTCGTGGTCCTCAATATCGGCGGCGTCATCGAGACTGCTTCCTGGAAGCAGATCCCTGACGCCATCCTCCTCGCTTGGACGCCCGGCCAGGAAGGCGGCTACGCCGTCGCGGACGTCCTCTGCGGCGCGGCCTATCCTTCCGGCAAGCTCCCTATGACCTTCCCGGTGCGCTATTTCGATGTTCCGTCGTCCTTCAATTTCCCGTACAACTACTCCGGCGAAGGCTCGCTCAATCCTTTCGGCAACAGCGACGACGCCGATGAGGATACCGCTGCGCTGATGGCTGCCTTCGGATATTCGATCGAGAAGCAGCCCAATGTCGATTTCACTGAGTATAAGGAGGGCATCTGGGTCGGCTACCGCTATTTCGCTACGGCCGGGAAGAAGGTGTCCTATCCTTTCGGCTACGGCCTCGGCTATACGACCTTCGAGTATTCCGCCCCGGTGGTGAAGGTGGGCAAGGAAGGCCTCGTGACGGCTTCCGTGACGGTGAAGAATACCGGCTCAGCCAAGGGCAAGGAAGCCGTCCAGCTCTACATCGCAGCTCCTTCAGGCGGCCTCGTGAAGCCCGCCTGCGAGCTCAGGGCCTTTGCCAAGACCCGCGAGCTCGCTCCCGGCGAGAGCCAGACCCTCACCATGACTGTCGAGCCTTACACTCTGGCATCATTCAACGAAGCCACCTCCTCGTGGGAGATGGCTGCAGGTGAGTACAAGGCCCTCTTCGGCGCTTCGTCCGAGGATATCCGTCAGACCGCTTCCTTCAAGCAGGCCAAGGCGCAGGCCTGGCCCGTGAACCGCGTCCTTCTGCCGGCGAAGCCTGTAGAGGAGCTGAAAGTCAAATAGTTAATCCGCTCTTGTGCGATACTTGAACGTGGCAGTCTTTTTCCCTGAGAAAGACTGCCATTCAAGTGTAAGGTCGACAGTCCTGCCCTCGGTGTCGGGAAGATCGGAGAGGCGGAAGGCCACGAGAGCGTCGCCTGTCTCGCCGTAGCAGTCGCCGCCGGCATTGTGGTGGAACACCACTTTATAAGGATCGTCGGGGTCGCTGCCGGTCACCAGATTGACCTTGTGGACGATGCCGTGATTCCAGTTGGTACGGAAACGGAGGGTGATGTAGCCGTCCTCCACCACGGTGGTCCAGTCATTGACGATCTCCACGGGATCGTTGCCGAGCAGGCCGTCGTCCTCTCCTACGCTGGGAATGGTCTTCTTGGTGAGGATGGAGTCCATCCAGTTGACATAGACGTTGCCTGTACCGCTGAGCGTGCCGCCTTCCTGCAGTTCTTTCTCCGTAGGTTTGCGGTAATTGACCAGGGCGCGGACTTCCTTGTCCCCGAAGGGAGACTTGGTGAGATTGACCGCTTGTACGACGGTCTCTTCATCGACCTGCATGACGAAGGTACTGCCGTCGGCGGAAGGCTTGACCGTCACGAGGGCGGAAGGGTCCATTATGCTGGGGTCGTAATGGTCGATATCAAAGTTGCAGGCGGCCAGGCTGAGCGCGGCCGTTGCGAACGCAATCCATTTGAATGCTTTAGTCTTCATGTCTTGAAATCTTAAGTTCAGATAAATAAACTGATAAAAAGAGGATTTCTTGCATGGGGACTGCCATTTTTTTTAGTATTTTTGGAAAAAGGCCACAAAAATGAAGCGAATCTTACCCATTTCAGCGTTATTGCTGCTGCTTGTGAGCTGCGGCGCACCCAAGTCCGACATGGACCGTTATATCGATGACCTGATGTCCCGGATGACGCTCGACCAGAAGATAGGTCAGCTCAATCTCCATTCCGCCCCCGGATTCATTTCCGCCGAGCGGGTTACGGAGGAGGACGAGAACACGAAGATGCTCCGCGAGGGGCTGCTGGGCGGTATCTACGGCTCCGGCAACATCAATTTGCTGAAGCAGGCGCAGGAGATTGCCCTGGAAGCGGGCGCGGGCATCCCGCTCATTTTCGGAATGGACGTGATCCACGGGCACGAGACTGTGTTCCCCATCCCGCTGGCGATGTCCACTTCGTGGAATATGGATAAGATAGAGAACGCGGCGAGGATCGCCGCGCGCGAGGCATCGGCAGTGGGCATCAACTGGACGTTCAGTCCCATGGTGGACATCTGCCGCGACGCGCGCTGGGGCCGCATCGCCGAGGGCGCGGGGGAGGACCCCTATCTCGGCGGCGAGATTGCCAAGGCTTATGTCAGGGGCTATCAGGGACACGACGATGTGTATGATACTGACGAAGTTATGGCCTGCGTCAAGCATTATGCGCTATACGGCGCGGCCGAGGGCGGTAGGGACTACAACTCCGTTTTCCTTTCCCGTCAGGAGGCGATGAACGGCTATATGATACCTTACCGCGAGGCGGCTTATGCCGGGGCCGGGAGCTATATGAGTTCGTTCAACGAGTTCGAAGGCATTCCCGCCACGATGAACAAATGGCTGATGGATGACGTGCTCCGCGGGATGTGGGGCTTCGACGGATTCATCGTGTCCGACGCTACAGCGGTGGTCGAGGAGGTCGCTCACGGCATCGGCGACCTGCAGGAGGTCTCCGCCCGTTCGCTGCAGGCCGGGCTGGACATGGACATGAACTCCGACGGATTCGTGGGAACGCTTCGTAAATCCTTGGAGGAGGGCCGCATCAAGGAGTCCGACATCGACAGGGCCTGCCGCCGCGTGCTGGAAGCCAAGTACAAGCTGGGGCTTTTCGAGGATCCTTTCCGCTATCTGGACGAGTCGCGCCGGGCTTCTCAGGTGTTCACTCCTGAGAACCGGGCTTTCGCCCGCGAGCTGGCGGGGGAGTGCCAGGTGCTGCTGAAGAACGACGGGGTGCTGCCGCTGAAGGCGGGGGCGCGCGTGGCCGTGGTGGGCCCGCTGGCCGACGATGCGTCGGCCATGATGGGCACCTGGGCCACGTCCAGCCGCCGGAGCGAGACCGTCACCGTGCGGGCTGGCCTTGCGGAAAGGACTCAGGTTCAGTACGCTGAAGGCAGCTGGCTTTTCCTGGACCGGGAGACCGAAGAGAGCGTCCGCTACGGAATGATGAAGATTTTCCGGCCGGACTTCAAGGCCCCCGGGGTGCATACTGTGCCGCAGGCTAAGCTGATTGCCGAAGCGGTGGCCGTAGCGAAGCGTTCCGACGTGGTGGTAGCGTGCGTGGGAGAGATCGCCGAGATGAACGGCGAGGGCGCGTCGCGCTCGGACGTGAGCATCCCTGATGCTCAGGCCGAGCTGCTCAGCGCCCTCAAGGCCACGGGCAAGCCCATCGTCCTCGTACTGTTCACCGGCCGCCCGCTGGTGCTGGTCGATGAGGACCGCGACATGAACGCCATCCTCGACGTCATGGCCCTGGGCACCGAGGGCGGCCGGGCCATCGCCGACGTGCTCTTCGGCGATGTCAATCCTTCCGCGAAGCTCACCAGCTCCTATCCCCGCAGCGTGGGCCAGCTGCCGCTGTACTACAATCACAAGAATACCGGCCGTCCTCACGGGGAGTACGACTCCTACAAGAAGTTCGTGAGCTGCTACATCGACGAGATCAACGGTCCGCTCTACCCGTTCGGATACGGACTGAGCTATACTTCCTATGAGTATTCCGCGCCGCGCCTGTCGGCTTCTGAGATGCCAATGGATGGTTCTGTAAATGTGACGGTTACGGTGAGCAACACCGGCTCGCGCAACGGTGACGAGACGGTTCAGCTCTACATCCACGACGTTTACTCTTCGTCCACCAGGCCGGTGAAGGAGCTCCGCGCCTTCCGGAAAGTCCACATTCCTGCAGGGCAGTCCGCCGATGTGACCTTCACGCTGACGGCTGACAATCTCAAGTACTACGACCACGAGCTGGATTATGTCTGCGAGCCCGGAGACTTCGAGATCATGGTCGGCCCCAACAGCCGCGACCTGCAGTCCGTGATGCTGACGGTCAAATAGACAGCATGCGGAACTACTAAATTTTTTAGGAGTTTCAGGAATTTTGCATATCTTTGTTGAAATGATATGCAGATGAAGACTCTCCGATACCTGTCCGTTGTCCTTTTCTTGGCGCTGTGCCTGGGGGCGCCGGCGCAGAGCCGCCGCGAGCTCGCGGCGCTCGACAGCCTCGTGGCTGTCTCGGACAGCGCCGCTGCGCGCGGCCTCGTCCTCCGCAAGGCGGCGCTCCTGCGCCGCATGTACTGCTTCGACGAGGCCGCCGAGGCGCTCACGACCCTGCTCCGCCCCGAGGCCATGGACCTGGAGATACTGGGCGAGCTGGCCGACTGCCATTTCCAGGCCGGGCGCTTCGGCGACGCGACTCAGCTTTATCTGATATTGACGCAGCAGCGTCCGGACGACCTGGGATACCAGGTCCGCTATCTGTCCCTGCTAGGCAGGGCCAAGGCGTACGATGCAGTCGTCGCGCAGGGGCGTGAGGTCCTGCAGCGCGACACGCTGCTGCCGGTCCTCACGCTCGTAGGCGACGCCTTCAACAATATGGAGCAGCCGGACTCGGCGATGCGCTACTACAGCGCGGCGCTCCTCCGGCGGCCGCGCAACGCCTCCGTGGTCAACAAGATGGCCGGCATCCTCCTGGACCGCAAGGACTACGACGGCGCGCTGAAGCTGGCGGATGAATATCTGGCGCTGGATTCGCTCAATATCGACATCCTCCGGATCAAGGGGCTTTCACATTTTCTGAAAGGCGAATACAGACCCTCCGCCGCCGCTTTCGAGACTGCGATAGATGAAGGGGACGACACCTATGCCCCTCATTATTATCTGGCTCAGGACTACTCCCACCTGAATCTGTTCCTCGAGGCCGACGAGCACTTCATGCGCGCCTGGCAGTTGGACTCGACCAGAGCGTCGCTGGCGCTGGAAATAGCGTCGACCAGGTCACGCTTCATGCCGTACGAACGGGAAGTTATGCCTTGGTTCGACAAGGCCCTGGCAATGACCGATCCGGACCCGAAACTGATGGCCTCGATCTATCAGGAATACGGCAGAGCCGAATATACCCGCATGAACTGGGACAAGGCGATACTCTTGTATAAGACTGCATATCAATACGATCCGGAGTACAATTCAGCCCTCTCCACGATAGGCTACTGCTACGAGCAGAAGAAGGACTACAAGAACGCAGTGTTGTATTACGAACGCTATCTGGAGTACGCCAAACCCGGCACGAAAGCCTACCAGTTCGTGGAGGAG